>Ga0154410_1036_pt2 | contig 13667 bp, 15 predicted proteins | sample RifGroB2_FD_115914 | JGI IMG/M metagenome (GOLD analysis project Ga0154410, IMG submission 115914) | Clostridiales bacterium GWB2_37_7
GAAACGCCCAATTTTATCAGTTCCTCATACAGTCTTTCCTTAGAATCGAAATAGTGAAATAACAATCCTACACTCATTCCAACGTGCTTTGCAATATCGCTTATTTTTGTAGCGGAATAGCCTTTTCGTATGAACAAATCTAGTCCAGCATTCAATATTTCATCCCTGCGCTTTTCCTTCTGTTCTTCACGAATCCCCATTATTGAATCTCCGTTCATTGAATATATATTCAATATATTATAGCAATAGCTAAAATATGTCAACATTTTTCATGACATTTTCAATGGTACCACGGGGCACATTATCTATTATGCAAAGGTAAAGAAAAAGCCACAGCAGAACTGGGGCTAAGTTTTCTTGCCTATAATCTTAAAAGAGGAATAAATATGGTAGGAATTGAGAAATTAATTGCAGCTATGTAATCAATTTCTCTGTTTTTTCTTATATTTAATGAAGCTTTTCTCTTCAAAAACTAAATAAAACCCTTGATTTCAAGGGTTTTCAGACAAATTGTGGCGGAGAGAGAGGGATTCGAAGCCGGGTGGCCGGCAGCCATAATTGTTATCGAATCTTGCTTTTGCGAAGCTATCATTGGTATTTATTTTTTTATATATTGCGCGGCCATTCTTTTGAGGGTTCTCACCCCTCTCTTTCCGTAAAATAAAAAAACTGTCCTGAGACAGTTTATTTTCTTTTATGGCGGAGAGAGAGGGATTCGAACCCTCGGTACCTTTTCAGGTACGACTGATTTCGAGTCAGTGACCTTCGACCTCTCGGACATCTCTCCTCTTAAGCTCTTTTGTGCTTGAAAAAATTCTTTAGTATTTGACTGCATTCTTGTTCTAACAGTCCGGCTTCAATCTCGCATTTATGGTTAAAGCCATAATCTGTGAGTAAATTGAGCTTAGAGCCTGCCGCTCCACCTTTTGGATCCATCGCTCCTATATAGAGCTTCCTTATACGTGCTTGTATGATTGCACCGCAGCACATAGCACAAGGCTCGAGAGTCACATACATATCACAGTCACTAAGCCTCCATCCTCCAAGCACCTCGCTGGCCTTTCTCAGGGCTATAATCTCAGCGTGAGCTGTTGGATCCTTGGATGTTTCTTTGAGGTTGTGACCGGTTGATATAATTTGATCCCCTCTTACAATAATAGCTCCCACAGGAACCTCATCCAACTCAAGAGCATTGCAGGCCTGCTCGATAGCTTTGTTCATAAAAAACTCTTTCATTTGCACTCCGAAATATTATTATAAACCACATCAAGTCTCCCAAATATAATCATTCAGAGTATTGTGTGCTTTATAAACAGTGGATAGTGTTTCATGCTTCTTAATTTATTTTGAAAATTTTAAGCATAAAACAACTTATTACTATGTAATATTATAACGCAGAATTGAAAGTTGTCAACCCTTTGGAAAATCTTGATCATAGCATGGTTTCTAATTATTGCATCTGCTGTATGCTTCTTGAAATTTCTGCAATGTTTTTTTGGAAGCTTTTTAATTCACTGTCTTCAGGATATCTTGTTCCATATCTGACAGCCTCATATATGTCAGTTATGCTAAGCAATTGGTCTTTTTGGTTTGGCACCTTGGCAAGCATAAGCTCCAATATTTCCTGTGCAGTAACATTATAACTCTCAATAACTTTTTTGCTGTGAAGCTTCTGAACAAAGCTTTTATATTCATTGCGCAATTTATCCCGATTGTCTGCAGTAATCATAAATGAAATGCTGTCTGCCACCCTTCTCGTTGCTCCTATCAGCTTGTCAATTACACCTGCAGTCCTTTGCTTGCTGCCCTTTAGTATAAATTCCTTTTCCTCTTCAAAATCCAATTCTTCCTCTGACCTTGTAATTCTGTCGATGAATTTAAACAAAATATATATTCCATAAACGCATATCATCAGCATAAGCATAATTACCAAGACTCTGCCTATGAGCTGAACGAAAGGCGAATTTATATTTTTTAAGGCTTCCTCATATTTGTCCGGCGCTCTAGCATATTGTTATAATCAGGCTTCGGCTTACCCGGTTGATCTGGCAGTACAATCAAGTCATAAATATAGTTCAACAACCTTGCAATAGGGTAGGTTATCAGCAAAATAGCCTTTACAACCCAACCATAAATGAAATAAAAAGCCTTAGTAAAAGGAAAAATAGCTAATTTGAATATCTTTGGTACAGACATCACCACTGTTATGAGCACCATAAAGCTGGTTGCTGTTATGTCAAAGGCGGTTCTGTTTGAATTCTCATTTTTGCTTATATATCTAAAATTTTTGATCTCAGAAAGCATATACAATGCCATTATGATATACAGCACAGAGTATCTCATAAACTCCTCAGAAATTAAATTGAAGCTTCTACTCCCAAAAGCCACTGCTGCATTTATGATAAATAAAAACACAGCACTTTGATAAAAGCTTTCTGCCGTATAAACATAGAGTATACTTGCCAAATAACCTGTATAAGATCTATTGTAAAGAAATACAAGCGCAATAAAGCCAATCGGCAATGCAAACAAATTAAAGTCACCTTTGGCAGATATACCAATTGATAGTATCACCAATGCCAGTCCTATAGAACCTGTAACAAGGGTGTTTTTGTGCTTGTCAGAACTATTATATGGTAAAGAGTTCGTAAATAGTCCGCACAGTGCAGTTATTAAAAAAAATACTATGTTGATTCCACTACCACCGGCAATTTGGTTTGCATATAAGAAGCCGATATAGAACAATATTGATTCTGCAATAGCTGCAATGACTCGGAGTCTTAGCTGCTTGTTGCTAAACAACCTCATAGCGTTCTCCCTCCTGCCTGTAGTGTTACATTATCACGCTATTTATATAGTATTTCAACGGTATCCTCTATTCAATTGAATAAGACCGAAATAATTATTAAACTATTTACACAATTTTTAGAACTCCCATTAAAGCAAGTACATTGTAATTAGAAATAAGTACATCTATAATATCTATATAGATCAATAAATGAAAAAACACAGCAAAGCTAACTTTACGTAAATGCTTCTCCACGGTACCTAAAGGAACCTGAGAAGCAAACGTAAACTAAGCTTTGCAGAGAAATAAATGAAAAAACACAGCAAAGCTAACTTTACGTAAATGCTTCTCCACGGTACCTAAAGGAACCTGAGAAGCAAACGTAAACTAAGCTTTGCAGAGTTTATAGGAGGTGGCATTATGCCTCAATTGACCTTTAAGGGCATCAAAAGACAAAGCGTAATTGACATGAGCAAGGAGTTAATAGACGAGCTGCAGACAATCATAAATGTGCCCAGAGAACATTTCGCCTTGGAGCACGTAGATTCCATGTATATCATGGATGGCAGAGAAGCGCCGGAATATCCGCTGATCTATGTAAATTTATTTGACAGAGGAAGCGAAGCAGAGCACATGGTTGCCAAAGCTATTACCAAGCATGTACATCATGCAGGCTATCAAAATGTGGATGTTATATTCACTATTTTAGAAAGAAGCAGATACTACGAAAACGGAGAGCGCTTCTAAAACAAAAGCAGTACAGGAATCCAATCTTGTACTGCTTTTGTTATGGCATTTTGGTTTTAGACCTATTCAATAACAAATAGAGGTTATATATAAATATTAATTCTATTATATTGAATATATTAGTAGTATTGTATAATATATAAATGATGTAATTTTATTCCAACCTATACATTAAAGGAGGTTTGACTCTTGAACAAGCTCGTTCTTATTTTTGATTATTTCAAAGAGGCCTTTCATATCAATAAAAAAAACAAGTCCTTATATGCGCCTCAAATAGCACTTATTGCTGTTAGGGTTCTTCTATTCTTATTTGCAGGTATAGGGGTATATAGCTGGATTGGCGTTGAAAGCATTACGTCTATGACAGCTATGAGACCAGAAGAAATTCTTGGTTTTGTTTTTAGGTATGGCTTTAGGCTGCTGGCGATATTATTAGCTTACGCTTTGATTTCGGTTGTAGTCGAATCCGGACTTTTGAACATGTACAAAAAGGCAGTTACTCAAGGCTATACAAAAGCAGGAGATTTTAGGGAAGGATTGTCTAAGTACTTCTTAAAGCTATTACTTGGTGAATTATTTATTATACTATTCTACATTCTTGCTTTGCCCTTCTATTTGATATTGGGAATAGTTACTCTGACAGTCGGATTGACAGCAATTCCAATAGTCACTGAGGTATTTTTCACAATGTGGAAGGTATCACTAGTAATGAATGATATCGGTATATTTGAATCCATAAAAGATAGCTTTCGCTTTGCGAAAAGAAATTTCATCCCTTTGACAGTACTGCAAGTCATACATTGGTCTTTTAACTATGCTGCTGGTGGTGGCGGTCGTGCTAATTTTAATATTCCCAATTCAAATGGCTTTGGTGAAGGCTTTGGAAACAGCTACAATGGTGTCCCTGGTGTGGAGGAAGTAGTTAGAATAATTAAACTAGTTATCACCATATTGCTGCCCATTGCCTCTATAGCCATCATTGCAGCATCATTAATAGCAATGATTTTTGAAGTATTCTTTGCATTGGCTTTATTTATAGCCTATAATAACGATTTTCAAATAGAAATAAAACAGCCGGTTGTCATAGAAGAGCCTGTTGATGCTATAGTCGAGCTGCTCCCTGAAGCATTAGAAGCCAAGGCTGGTATTGCTGAAGAAGCTCCTATATCCGAAGAGCTCAATGGCCCTAATAATGAAGAAGAAAGCAATAAGGAGGTAGAGTAGCAATGTGGTTTGATGAAATAATGGATGATTGTAAACAGGCGCTTATAACTGCCAATAAATATAAGAGCGTTTTTGTACCTATATTCCTTAAGCTGGCTCTATCTATAGCCATATTCGCCTTCATCTTCATCACCTTTATAGCAGGCATATTTAGAAATGAATATATATTGGATTATTCATTTGCCGATTATTATACATTTATGGAGATACTTCCTACAATTATTACCTATGGCATACTCATATACCTGATGGTATTAGTAAGCTTTAGCATCCTGGATGTGGGCAGTATAAACATGTTCAAATCTGCCCTAAATGAACAAAAGCCTAAATTTAAGGATTTCACTGAGGGTATCAAAAAGTATCTTTTCAAGGTAATCCTTGGAAAGCTGTTTATACACCTTCTAATAATTATTACACTGCCGCTTACAGCATTGCTATATCTTTTGTATGCCTTAGTGGCTGGTACGCTGACTGCAGGCTGGGGAATGTTGTTTTTAAGTGTTTTCATATCCGTTTACTTAGGTACATGGGTGATCATTTTAGTTGTTGAGGGGTACTCCCCCTTCAAAGCCATTCGCAAAAGCATAAAGCTGGGCCGCAAATATTTCAAGAGCTTGTTTATCATTCTATTAGCCTCTACATTGGTAAGTAGCTTTTCAACAGTTGTTTTTGGAGTATTGGCTGCCGTATTAGCAGGCTGGTTCATTGCAGGTGTTGTAGCAACGTATTTTAAGCTTGTCGTAATGCTTGTATACTATAGGAACAAAGAAGACTTATAACAAGATTATAATGAAAGGTTTTTTGTGTTTTTTGCAATAAACCTACCCGAGCGTTTCAACGAGGCAGGGGGATATATGCCCACCGCCTATTGCAGAAATCGAAACCCGCCATTTATAGAAGTGGGAGACATCTTTTGCCTCGTTATAATAGAATCACCAAAAAAGCAAGTGCCTCAATCCATTGCACTTGCTTTTATAACAAAATTTATTGAAAGTTTTTTATTCAAAAACATTGGATATGAAATGTCTTTCCTTATGACAGTCCTTGCAAAGTGTCATCAAATCCTCCAATTTTTCTTTGCCTCTTCTTATATATGTAATATGATGTACCTCTAGGGGTTTTTCCTTTTTGGAGCAGCCACAGTCTGCACATTTGTTTTTATCTCTCTTCAACACAGCACTTTGAGCCAGCTCCCAGTGCTGTGTTTTTAAATATTCATTATATGGCATTCGCTTCAGTTTCTTCATCTTTCTAGCTGTATAGCTTCCTTTGTAATACTCATATCTTAAAATAGGATTGCTGAGTATATTTCTTTTTACTTTCCATTCTTCGACTTCCTCTATGATCCAGTCACAAAGCTTAAAAACAATATACAGTGAGGAAATCATCAATATTTGATACATTATACCATCTCCCTATTATAACAAGATTTATTGAAAGTTTTTTGCACTTGTTGCAAAAAACTACCCAAGGCGTTTCAACGAGGCAGGGGGATATATGCCCACCTCATGTTGCTGAAATTGGAACCCGCCACTTATAGAAGTGGGGGACATAGTTTTGCCTCGTTATATTTCTAAAACTTGAAACTTTTCATACATATTTAAAATGCTTTAATCAAGTCTACATCAAATACAGCCATTACAATTGAGAGTATTATGAGCGCCAAAATCCAAGCCAATATGGGTCTATCGTGATGTATCCTCAGTAAAGCAAACTGATAAGTGTTGTGCACTACAGATAATCCTATATCCCACCCATTACGGTAGGATATACCCCCAAGCACATGAAAAATCCATTCTATGGATGAGTACAGCAACACCCAAAAGCCTAGATATAATAATTGTTTCTTAAAGGTCTTTGGGTAATGAGGAATATATATTAAAACCGTGCAGGTAAATACAATAAAAATACTTATCAAATCAGTTAAATGATGTGTAAATATAGGATTTTCAAAAACCCATAAAGGCTTCTCATAAAATACTACATTATATATTAAATCTCCACACCAAAAAAATAAGATTGTCGGATAATATAACTTCCAATTTCTCCAATCCCCTATTTTATAAGTGAGTATGATCCAAGCTACTCCTACCAAAGTAAATAGCATTAGTGGAAAGTATTTCTTAAAGTCTACAACTATTACTTCAAATATTAATGCATACATAGTTCCACTCCTAGTAATAAAAGCTTACACATTTGTATTATTTGATTTTTATTTCATTTTAACAATAATACGTTCGCCAAATATCGACTAATTTTTGCACACAAGGAAAGGCACTAAAATTCTTAGGGTCTTCCTGGTGTACTGCCACTAGGCGGGGTATTTGGCTCGACCTGTATATTCTCCTATTGCAGTGTTTACAAAAACAAAGAGCTATCTGCAAATAAATTGCAAACAGCTCTTTTGATCTTATAACAAGATTTATTATATTATATTTTCCATCAATAGCTCAGCTGAGGTACAATGACCATTATCAAAGGCGTTTTGACGCAGAACCAAATAAAGCTCTGCTTCTGTTGCATTTTCATAGGGCTTTACAAAGAAAATTCCTATAAAAAATAATAACATCCCCAGCAAATACCACCCAATAAAGGATAAATCCAGTATGAACATATCAAATTTATGTCCCTCTGTCATTTGATTGCTCAGCTCCACAGCACGTCTATAGCCTATATTTGGATTGTCAGCCAGAATATATGGAACCATGCTGTATGCATAGCTCTTGACGATACCAGGTATAATCAAAAGCAAATACCATAGAAAATTAAGCACACCCTTGTAAAGCATTGTCACTATAACATCTTTATATCTTTCACTTTTAAAGGCATAACCCAAATATCCCATATCTACATCCATTTGCGCGGCTTGCTTGAAGAAGCGTCTTCCACCCACTTCAAGGGCATACCCAATCATAATTCTAAACACCATAAATGCTATTGCAATTACGATTATAATAAAGATCCAATTATAATATAGGGAAAAACCATAGTCTGGCTGGTTAAAATAACCATACATGTTATCTGAAGAGCCGTCTCTAAAATTACTGCCGGATGTACCATTTCCACTATCACCACCGACTAAAAACAATACTAAACTGACAACAAATGCTTTCCAATAGGAAATCTTAAGTACTTCCTTTGCTCTTGCTTTTAAATCTCGACGTGTCCACATTTTTATCACCCCTTAACATTATTCCTATATTACCATATTATTCCTTATGCCACAATATGATTAAATTGTGATCATGGTTACAGGATTAAGGAGCTTATATGTTACGCACAAATCAGATAAAATCAAAGCTGCGCCTCATAAAGCTTGCCCCATGTGCTTTGACCTACAATACCATCATCAACAAGTCCTTTAGAACGTTGAAAATCTCTCACAATCTCATCAGTAATAATCTCAAAATTTCCATTTGCAGTAAGGTTATACCCGTAACTATTTAAGCGCCACTGCAGCTCAATCACTTCAAAACCCATATCCCCTCTTTGCAATTTATTGATTAGCTTAGGTTCCAATGATTTCTTATCCTTGATCCCTACTGTTTCTATAGGCTGAATATGCCAGTCCTCTCTTACAGAGGTTCCATTTCCCTTGGTCAAAGGCTTAAATAAACCAAAACGCATTAAAGTTACTTGACTTGCTGTAGCAAATTCCTTCTCTAAGGCCTTTAGCCAAGCATCAGAGGCATCAATGGCAAGTCTATACTCATGCCAGCTGCTTCCCGGCTTAGCAGCATACCCATTGCCGCCTGTCCAAATACCATTTACAAGCTTGCCGCCAGTCTTTTTATATGAACGAATTTGTTCTTCTGTGGATCTATACCCGGAGCTAATGTTTATTTTTCTTTTCATATACTCCGCAAGTGCTGCCAGCCTGCACGCAAATATAAAATCTATATGTCGCTGCCAGCCTTTGGAGAATACTAACCATTTAAAAGGATTGGCTATAGGGAATTTGCCGGAATTTAGTTTAGACTTCATAGTTATCCATTCTCCTTATTATTTTTTTAACTTTTTCAAAAAATCTCTGTTTTCTATCGAGCATGTCCAATACTTCTTGTGATACATGTATATGCAAGCTGCTTAATAAATGCTTCACTTTTTTGCGAGCCTTTCATATAATGTTCTATAAGAATAGTAGAATACTATAGCAATTATTCCTAAATAAAAAATCCCAATATCCATATATTATAAATTACTCCTTTTAATATAATGCCCCTGGCAGAAATCAAGCCTACGTCACCTTGTTTGCAAAATATAATGAATTTTCTAATATTTCCATTTACATAATCAGTTATTTATTATATGATATACAGAATACATTATAAAAAGGAGGTGAAATGTGTATGCCAATCGTTACCATAGCTAACTATTTATTTGAGAAAGAGGATACTAAGCAAGACAATAAGGACATAAATGCAAATAAAAAAGGCAAGAAGGACACAAAAACAAATGAAAGATAGCGACATTATTTAAAGGCCAACATCCCATTATTAATCGGAGATGTTGGCCTTTAGATTTTTTGAAAATAATTTGGAAGTGTAATACTACGTTGTCCAATTTGATCACACTTGGACAACAATTCCGTTTAAAACAAGAAAAAGCTTAGTATTTGATTTTATATCTTAAACTTGCCAACTATTTCCCTCAAATCAGCTGATAGTTCATTCAAAGATGTAAGGCTAGCACTAACCTCTTGGAAGGAGGCAGTTTGCTCCTCTATGGCGGCAGCTACATCTTGCGTGCTATTTGAGTTTTGCGATACTACTTCACTAATATTGGATGCCGAGTTTCCAACAATAATAAAATCGCTCTTTACCTTTTCGCTTTTTTGATTTATCTCTTTTGCAGAGGCATATGCCCGTGCGGATTTCTCAGATATTTCCTCAAGTTTGTTATTTACATTCATTAGGTTGATTTCTTGTTGATGAATTTGTACATCCATGCTTGTTACCTTTGTATTTACATCAGCAGTCTGCCCCAATATATTTCCCGTTATTTCAGAAATTTGCACTGTAGACTTAGCTGTCTCCTCTGCCAACTTTCTTATCTCATTTGCCACTACTGCAAAGCCTTTACCGGCTTCTCCAGCTCTTGCCGCTTCTATGGAAGCGTTTAAAGCCAGAAGATTTGTTTGAGATGAAATGTTATTAATAATCTCAAGTATTTCCTTAATATTTTGTGAATAGTTTTGCAAGGTTTGTGCAGATTCACCTACACCATTCAAGGTAGCAACTACTTCCTTCATGTTTTCAATTTGTTTTTCCAGCAGCTTACTTCCTTCTATTGCAGTTTTATTTGTTGCATTAGATTCACCGAGCAAATCCTCAGCTTCTTTTTTTACTGCATCTACCTCATTATTCACGTTTAATATAATCTTATTAAGCTGATCTACCATATCTGTTTGCGTAACGCTTCCGCTGGAAACCTCCATAACGGCATTGGCAATCATTTCTGTGGATCGGCTTAGCTCATAACTTATAGTTGATATATTCTCCATGGAAGAATTCAAGGTAGTGGAAGAAGCGTTTAGCTTAACTACTATATCCTTAATACCGCCTATAAAACTATTAAAATACTTCGTCAACTCTGTGATCTCATTATTTCCTTTTAAAGTAATAACTCTAGTTAGATCTCCATCACCCTCTGATATGGCCTTCATTTCCTTTGAAATATCTTTTATTGGTCTAATGATAGTTTTTATTACAAATATTAGTGCTATAATACCAATTACTATACCTACTATAAAGAATATCATGTTACTGGATTTAGCCTGAAGAACCTTACTTTTTGAAATCTCAGAGTATCTGGTTACCATTGCATCTGCATCCTTAACAAAATCATCTATATTGTTGTTTATATCCTGAAGCTTATCAAGCTTTCCTTCAGATATAGACATATAGGCAGGCTTCAGTATAGTTTCCCACTTTTGATCAATACCGGCCATCATTGTTTTGATTTCATCATTATTTAGCTTTTGTAGTCCAAGAGACTCATCGCCATTTTGCAGGCCGGTTATAATTTTATCTACAAAAATAATTCGCTCCTTCAAAGTCTCCTTTTCCTTTGCAAAAGCAGAGGAATTTTGGGCTATAACGTTAGAAATATAGGCCATTCTATAGCTGTTAGCCCTGATTCGCCCTGCATTGTTAACAAAAGTAGAATCAGTCTCCAGCTTTATGTAGGTTGTAAAATTCAATATAAAACCTGCAAACAACAGCGTAACAAATAAAACTATAACTAATATAACCTTACCTCTAATTTTCAATATTTTATCCTCCTTTAGGTTGCAAATAATTATCTTGTAATAATTATTATATCACAAACAAGTATTAGTCACATCACTTAAGCACAAGATTCTATATTAAAGCAACTTGGTTCCATCTCTTATAACAAGATTTATTGAAAGTTTTTTGCACTTGTTGCAAAAAACTACCCAAGGCGTTTCAACGAGGCAGGGGTATATATGCCCACCTCCTGTTGCTGAAATCGGAACCCGCCACTTATAGAAGTGGGGACATATTTTTGCCTCGTTATAAAAAGAACAAAAGCGGCTGCAGCACATTTGAAGCCCTTGTTCCTTTCCGAATGGAATGAGGAAATTCTGGCACGGGCAGTTAAATCAAGGTTTTATATTGTATAGGAAAGTTGTACTTTCCTATACAATATAAAATCCCAATACTATAAAAGTATTGGGATTACTCATTTCGTTATGGTGCACCTAACAGGAGTCGAACCTGTGGCACACGGTTTAGGAAACCGTTGCTCTATCCTACTGAGCTATAGGTGCATATTTGATTTTTTAGTCAGAATAATTATATGTCACGCTCTATCTTTTGTCAATTAATAAATTAAGGGATTTCGCCCAATTAGCCATGGAGCTACTTTAAAATGATTCTGCTTTTATGTTATCCTGTATATATGTTTTTTATTATGTTTAGGGGTGTATTGCATGAAAAAATCTTTTGAATTTAAAGAGGGCTTAAAAGCAGGAATACCCATAGCTGTTGGTTATTTGCCCATTGCCATAACCTTTGGATTGATGACAAAGGCAGCAGGAATTCCAAGCTATGTAGGAATACTGATGTCTTTGGTTCTATATGCAGGTGCCAGCCAATTTGTGGGCATCAATCTTTTGGTGCTGGGCGCTGCTTCTTGGGAGATTGTCCTAACTACATTTATACTTAATTTACGGCATTTTCTTATGTCTGCTTCGCTTTCACAAAGCCTAAAACCAGATTCAAGCAAGACGTTTCTGCCTTTAGCTTCATTTGGCATTACCGATGAAACCTTTACGGTTGCATCTCTTAACTCAAAGGATAAGCTAGATGTCTACTATTTGCTGGGCTTAAACATCATAGCTTATGGTGCTTGGAACATAGGCACATGGTTCGGTCTTTTCCTTGCATCAGGCTTGCCGCAGTCCTTAAAAGACAGCATGGGCATCGCACTTTATGCAATGTTCTTAGGCTTGTTGATACCTTCTGCCGCCAAGTCCAAATCGGTGCTTATCATCGCACTTACAGCGGCAGCTATTCATGCACTTATTAAATGGCTACCAATGTTTAATGCGCTTTCTGCAGGTTGGAGTATCATCATTTCAACGATTATAGCAGCTGCATTAGGTGCATATCTATATCCGCAGGAGGAAAACCAAGATGCTTAAATATATTGTCTTAATAGCTGCCATGGGTTTGGTAACCTATCTTCCTCGTATGCTTCCCATAGTGTTTCTAAATGGCGTCACTCTAACTGCTAGGTTAAAAACCTTTCTCGGCTTCATACCCTTTGCAGCCCTTGGTGCACTCATTTTCCCCGGGGTGTTTTCCTCAACAGGAGATACTGTCTCTGCACTTTACGGCTTAGCTGCCGTCATCGCACTTTCCATGGCTAAGCTAAATTTAATAATAGTTGTAACCGGTGGGATTGCAGCCGTTTACTTGTATCAGATATTAATTTTATAAAAAAACAAAAGGCTTTTGAAAATTTTTCAAAAGCCTTAATCTTTAAAATTGGTGCGGAGTAAGGGACTTGAACCCCCACGTCGTTGACACTAGATCCTAAGTCTAGCGCGTCTGCCAATTCCGCCAACTCCGCATTTTTGTCCGACATCAACAATTGTTTTCATATCGTACTTCATGATTATACAATAGATATTGTTTAATTTCAACTCTTTATTATGGAACTTTTTAAAGGTTTTGCTATTAATGTATAAAATTCTATACGACAGATTGAAATATGATCTTAAGTTCAGTGTCTTGAGATGGATTTTTTGATTTATAGATCAATCTTGTGTATTTTGCAAACAGCATTGGAACAGTTGCTATAATCTTTCCTGGTAAGACTTCAAATATCATATCGCTGGCAACATAGTCAATATCATTGGGTCCAAATTCTATCATTACAAATGCCGGATTTAATCCTGTATTAATTACAAAAAAGGTTGCTTGCGACTGCTGGGAAGTATTGAAGGCTATAGATGGAAGAAAATCCTCTGTTGTTTTCACACATATTGATTTTTCAATAAATATTCTGCTAGCAAGCGTTACGTCCTTATATAAAGGTGAAGGTACATCATAAGATACACATAGAACAGGTCTAAAAGCAAATTTATTTTGTTTGGTATTTCTTATACCAATCAATCTTTTACTGTCCAAAATCAAATTCTCATGATCTTTAATTAATATCCCATAATTTTTTTGAGATTTTTTTAACCAAGAATTTATGATTCGTGTCATATCCCAATTGTACCAACCCACTCCACCAATACTTTCAGTGGATCCACATAGACACGAATCATAGGAAGGACAGCTTTCCCAAGTCACTGTATTTTCCTCCCAAGGTGAAGTTATGGCACAGGGCATAAACTTGCCGATTCTAAGGGGATTCTCTGCGTAATCTACAT
>Ga0154410_1007_pt5 | contig 13536 bp, 14 predicted proteins | sample RifGroB2_FD_115914 | JGI IMG/M metagenome (GOLD analysis project Ga0154410, IMG submission 115914) | Clostridiales bacterium GWB2_37_7
GATACGCTTCATATCCTTCAGACCTTATTGCAGCATATGACATACTTCAGGTACCATATCCTTTTGTAAAAAACGGGGGAAAAACCTCACGTGGATTTACATGTATTTATCAATCGACAAGAAACAAATTAATCAGTGAATTAAACAAATTATCTAAAACAAAAAGGTTGTATATTACCGGACACAACTATGGAGGAGCTTTGTCAGTGCTGGCGGCCTTAGATATTGCAGCGAACACCGGGTTTAAAAATCCAATCGTGTATACTTATGGCAGTCCGCGTGTCGGAGATCCTGAATTTGCTTCACGATTCAACAAAGAGGTTAAAAGTAGTATACGAGTATTTAATATTCATGACTCTTTTCCGACTTTTCCGGATCAAGTGTATCCGCCTCCTTTTACAGAGCAGGGATTATACTATCAACATGTAAATACAAAGTATCCAATCTCTTTTCAATTAAATGATACACCGCGCAACGATAGCATTGGCTGCTATTTTAAAAATCTCAGCAAGTTGAATCCTGATTTTGCCAAAGAATTATGCGGTAGAAACCCGGGTTTTTGTCCCAATACAGAAATGTGTTTTCCGTTTCAAGGAACATGCAAGTGCCCTATGCCTTGCAAATAAGAAAGGAGTTGGATTTATGGATATCTCATGTGTAGAGAATGCTTTTAATAGTAAAGATGCGATATTGCTTGCAGCAATGTGCCATCAGTCAAATCTGCTTTTTGAAGAAAAAAAGCTAACCTTACCAAAAGCATTTAAACTCCGATATATCATTTGCGCTTTTGCCGGTGTTGAGGAGCCGGAAGCGGAAGTATTTGGTTTTATTGCAGAGTCACAGGATGAAATCATAATAGCTTTTAGAGGGACAGACTCCTTTAAGGATAATGAGTCGGACCAAGACTTATACCAAGTACCATATCCCTTTGTCAGAAATGCGGGAAAAACCCATCGTGGATTTACATGTATTTATCAATCAGCCAGAGATGAGCTTATTAGGGCGTTAAGCAAACTTCCTACAAAAAAAAGACTATTGGTTACAGGGTACAGCTTAGGAGCAGCTTTGGCAGTCTTGGCTGCTTTAGACATAACAGTGAATACTGAATTTAAGAATCCTATTGTGTATACTTATGGTAGTCCGCGTACTGGAGATCCTGACTTTGCTTCCAAGTTCAACAAAACCGTAAGAAATAGTATTCGTATTTTCAATGTCCATGATGTTATTCCAACTGTACCGGCTAAAGCCTATCCACCCCCTTTTACGACAGAAGGATTATATTATCAGCATGTACAGTCAGAGTATCCACTCTCTTTTCAATTGAATAGCATAGCCCGTGATCATTATATTAGCTGTTATTTCAAGAAGCTCAGTAAAAATAATCCTGATTATGCCGAAGTATTATGTGCTAGAAACCCTGGTTTTTGTCCTGATACGGGAGTATGTGTTCGTTTTAAGGGAATATGCGGGGAGTGTAATTCAGGCTCGCAAGAGTGGAGCTTTGTTTCAGCGCCTGCCTTGCATCCCATGAAGGTAACTATAAATGTGAATAAATCAGGAGTAGCTCCTGGCTTGATATTCGTTGCACCATATACTTCGTTTGAGGAAACTATGATCGGACAAACAGGTGCACTGATTATGGATCAGGCTGGTAATCCAGTCTGGTTTAGACCCCTCGATAGCAGATATATACAAAATTCGGACTTTAGGGTACAAACCTACAGGGGCAAACCCGTTCTTACCATGTGGCAAGGAACGATATCAGGAACTCAGTCTGAAAATCCCAATCTTCCGGCAGGAGACCCAGAGCCGGGTGCTTATTTCCAGATTATCAATCAGAGTTATAAAGTGATAAAGAGACTTACTGCCCATAAGGGATACACTGCGGATGTTCACGAGTTTACGATTACAAGTCGAAATACGGCTTTGTTTACCGCTGTGAAACAAGTACCTGCGAATCTAACACCTTATGGAGGTCCAGCGGATGGATATTTTGATAATTACTCCATTCAAGAAGTCGATATCAAGACAGGCAAGCTTCTTTTCTTCTGGAGTGTGCTTGCTCATGTAGATCCGGCTGACTCGATGATGCCAGCGTCATCGGCAACAAGCACGAATAATATTTGGGATTGCTTCCACGTGAATTCTGTTGAAGAGGGACCAAACAATACACTACTAATCAGTATGCGTAACATGTGGGCTATTTATAATATTGATAAAGTAACGGGAAACATAATTTGGCAGCTTGGTGGAAAACAAAGTGATTTTACTTTTGGACCAAACGCTGAATTCTCTTGGCAACATGATGCACGTCATAGACATAGACATAAAATAAGCTTGTTTGACGATGCCTGCTGTGCTTCTCCAAGCTGTGCACCTCAGGGACCAGCTCATGGTTTAATCCTTCAACTCGATTTCCAAAACATGACTGCAAATGTAGATCGAACATATTATCATGATCCAACGCTGTATGTTCCAAGTCAGGGAAATGTTCAACAACTACCTAATGGAAACCAACTGGTTGGATGGGGACAAGAACCATATGTTTCTGAATTTGCATGGGCTGGTAATACTGAAAAAAATTCTTCGCTGAATTTTTTATATGATATGCAGTTTCCAAATCAAAACATTTCTTACAGGGCGTTTAAGAATAAGTGGGTGGGTTTGCCACTTTATCCACCTAGTATTGCTGTAAAGCTATTTTGTGAGGGTGCGATTGTTTATGTATCATGGAACGGTTCAACTGAAACTATAGCGTGGCAGGTACTCGCAGGTCCGACACCTAACAGACTATCAGTAGTGGTAAATAGCACCCCTCGCATCGGATTTGAAACAGACATTGATACCAATACAGTTGGACCATATTTTCAGGTAAATGCATTGAACTCATGCGGTCAAGTTATTGGTACATCTTGTATTGTACACGTATAGTAAATTCGTTAAGTGAAAAATAGAAAACTGTTCTCGGACTTGAAGTAAAGGCAGGCTTTCAATGCTGATTATTATGAAAAGCAATTGGGATGGTATGCTTATAAGGATAAGTTTTAGTATTTCTTCATGGAATTTGAGAGAATTCACAAGCTCTCTCGGTGACAAATTATTGAAGGGCAAAAATAAACCGCCGGCAAAACCGGCGGTTGTGATTTAAGTTGGAATGATATATCCTATTTATTATCGTTGTGCTTCAAATTGTCTTAAAAGCTTAACAAACAATTCAGGAACCTTTGCCATATTTTCAGGAGTTTCTACGAATGAAATTCTGAATTGTGTGTTTCCTGGGTTTTGCTCGCCTTTGGCTACATTATAGAAGCCCTTCATCGGTGCTACCAGTAGTGTTGTATCAACTCCGTCGATTTTAACGGATCCTTCCTGTGCACAGTACAATATGAAGTCAATTCCATTGAATCCGGGTTTTACTACATTTCTAACGTCAATTACTGAGTATATGGATGCATCAGGGCTGGAAACAATTAAACCAGGTTCCTGCTCCTTCAGACCGTTATATACGTTTAATATTAGTTCTTTGTAGTATTCTCTAATACTTTTGCACCATTCAGCAATTTGTTCCTTGCTTTCATGTGCCAAAGCACCAAATATATACTGACCAATTACATTCGCACAAAGGTTTGCAGTATTTTCAGCTACAGAACGGTTGTTGAATTCAGCACTGTCTGTAATCATAGCACCGATTCTTAAGCCACAGGCATTCCATACCTTTGATGCGGTCTCGATGCTGATTCTTCTGCCTTCAATGCCAGGTACTTCTGCATCTGTAACTCCCCAGATGCTTACAAGCTTGCCGCCTTCTTCATAGAAGAGCTCACGATAAGCCTCATCACTAACCATCCATAGATTGTATTTCACGCATAATTTTGCTAGCTCTTTCATTGCTTCAAAATCAAAGAATTGTCCTGTTGGATTGTCATAAGGTATGACAAGAAGCGCTCCAGGATTATGCTTTTGAATTGTTTCTTCAATTTTATTTATTTCTGGAAGACTGAACTTACCAGCTTCATTTAAATTACGTTGTACTGTAACTATTTTACGTCCGACTCTTTCTGCAAAGGAAATGTAATTGGTATAGGCAGGATCAATTACCATAAGGGGTTTGTCGCCAGTACCCGCAGCGCCGCAAACACCGATTAACAGTAATTCCATAGCAGCAGAACCGCCGTCAGTTACCTGAACAAATAATTTACTTGTATCAAAACCTTCACACTTAAGTATGTTTTTAAATGCGTCCTGACACTCTTGAACTCCTGCAGTAGTTGAGTACCTTATAACGCCTTTTGCAAATGGGCTTTCCGGTGCGCCAAGTGCAAACATTCTTTTCATCATAGCCGGATTTGTTGGAAGAGAAACATTACCGATACCTACATTGATTACAGCTTCTGGTTTGACTTTGCGCTCCTCATATTTCATTTGCGCCAAACGGACATCTGATGGTGTCCTTGATTCAAAGTGAGCGGATAGAATTGGTTTACTCATTATAAAACTCCTTCTCTAAAATATATTTTTTAATATTCAAGCCATATTGCTTGATGTATCTTGTATACTTATTTATTCGCCTAGTAGTATTTTACCACTTATTTATATTCTTTTACAACTTTCAAAAAACTAATTCTATAAAAGGGGTATTGCTGGAGTTTTTATCCCATATTGGTAATTTGAATAAAATAGGAGCACTAATATTTAGCTAAGCTGCCCTATATTATTAAAATCAGACACAAGAATAAGTGGTTGCCATATACGTTATAAGTGGCTTTGTAAGAGTAAAACGATTGGATAGATACGGTGAAGTGTATCGTAAGTGATAGTGCAATAAATCTAGTACGAGATATTGAGGTTATATGCTGTCTATAAATCACACAAAGTACATATTTACCAATGTAAAAGCTTTAGTGTGATTTATCTAGTATTTATTGTTTCTAAAGCTTTGGTATATAATAGGATAAGTGGATTATTAAAACTATTGCTTAAAAGGGGTGCCAATGTGAAGCTTATAAAAGAAGACTTTTTACTCAATTATCATATTTCAGGAGATGACCTTATAAAGAATAAAATAGATTGGAGTACATTAAATAACATCTATCTTGATTTTAAAAAATATAGGCATCGTTATGAAACACAGGCAGATTACATAGCAGATACATTAAGGACACACGGGAAGATACATTCGGTAAAGTCAAGGGTAAAGGATCCAGTGCATTTGATTGTTAAGATCATCAGAAAAACCTCTGATAGGAAGGCAAAACATGGAGAAGACTTTCAATTTAATGTACTTAACTATAAGGAAGAAGTGACGGATCTAATAGGGGTTAGGGCAATACACATTTTTAAAGAGGATTGGGAAGACATACATAATTATATTACAAGTACTTGGAAGGTTGTGGAGATAACAGCGAATGTCAGAGAAGGTGACGATACACAAAGGTTTGAGGAATTAAATATTCAAATACAATCAAGAAAATCAGGGTATAGATCAGTACATTATTTGATAGAATTTTTTCCAACAAATCAAAAGGTCATTGCTGAAATTCAAGTTAGAACAATATTTGAGGAAGGATATGGTGAAATTGACCATCAGCTGAGATATTCCCATGACCAAATACCGGAGGTTCTGGCTTTAAACCTTTTGCTTTTAAATCGTATAGTCGGCAGTTCAGACGAAATGGCGTCATTTATTAATTTACTAAATAGAAGCTGGACTCAGATGGAAGGGAAGTACGAGCGAATAATAGATTATAAAAATAAGCAGATTGAAGAGTTAAAAAACAGGATTGAGAAAACAACAACGATCGAGGATAAGGAAAAACATGAAATATTGTCTAGTCTAGACAATATTATAATGAAGCATGATTTAGCCAACTTAACAGAAAATCTTATAAAGCCACTTAAGAAATCTCCTTAGGCGTTGAGGTACAAGCAAAAAAAGTGCTGGGGCGGTTCTTTGCTTCTGCCATTTTTTATGGTGCCAGGCACTTTAGCACATATTCGAAAACTGCCGATATAAAGGAATGGTGCACTGTAGCATAAGTGACGGAAGCTTCCCTAGCACTTATTTTTCAGCACCGAAGATATACTAATGCTTTATAGAATATTACCGGGAAGCCATTTATTTAGTATCTCATATGGTATTTTTGTACCAGAGATGCTTTCTCCAATTTTAACATTCGGCTTAAGGATTCCATGATAGTCACTTCCGCCTGATACATAAAGATTGAGTTTCTTGCAATAATTAAGCAGATACTTTGTTGTATTAATCGTATGAAGGGAATGGTAGCATTCTATTCCGTCCAGCGCATTTAAGGATACAATTGAATTTAGAAACTCTTCATGATTTTCTACAAAATATCCATAGAGATGAGCAAGAAAAGCTTTACCCCCTGCTTTTTTTATAAGACCAGCAGCTTCCTGTACAGTAGGATAATTTCTCATTTGGTCAAGGAAAAAAGGACTGTCTTCGTTATTAACACAGGTCCTATAAAATGCATTTACACTTTCCCACACTTTTTTAGTGAAGTGTTTTTCATTTTCTGGGTATTTCCTCAGATTGGAATGCATTACTTGTGTTGCGAAATATTTTCCACTCTTAATTGATAGATTATCGCTATATTTAACATTAAGGTTCTTGCATACACTCATCAATTTTTTCAGGTATTCATTTTCTCTTTCAAGAAACCTTTCATCTGAAACGATTCCTGTAGAACAAATTGCATCAAGGTCTATACCATATCCTAATACTTCAATTGGTTTCCCATTATAAGCAACAGAAAACTCGCAGCCAGGAATAATCTTTCCGTCAAAATAGTTGCTTGTTTTAATCTCTCTCAGCTTTTTATACGCGCCGATGGTGTCATGGTCTGTAATAGATATATATTTCAGACTTGATTGCTGTGCTTTTATAAGAATATCCCTGGGTTCATCTGAACCATCCGATGATGTTGTATGAATATGTAGGTCTATCATATAATGCAGCTCCCTGTCTATTTATTTACACGTTTATTCTATACCACTTTACAATCAATGGCAAATGTCGTTCAGTGTAGAAACCACCTAAATATGAGAATGCAATGTGTGAGCTGCAAATGTGGATGTTTATCACAGTAAACGGCACAAAGCAAAAGATAAGTGCCAAGGGGGAACCCTATGGTTGGCCTTCCACTGCATATTCAACGGTAGAGACATGGGCTGGAGCTCAGCTTATAGAGGAGGCTATTGGCATAAACCCAGAGGATGCAATGGATGAAATAATTATAAGAGTTCAGGATGTTGCTCCCCATGCGGAGGAAAGAAGGATAAGACGCTTTGTTGGCATTTAACTTAAGTTTGGTAGTTAAGTATTGTGTACTTCCGGTATAATGCCCCATGATTCATAATGCCGTAAGGCACTAGTACTAATATTTAACTTTCTTGCTATATCAATTGGCTTTAGCAGTCTTTTCACCCCAGGAATTAATCAATAAAGTTAAAGTAATATAATAAAGCTGTAAGAAAATTTAAAAAGGGAGTGAAGTTTTATGAATAGAATTATACCTATTTTGCCCTGCCAATCAATTAAAGAACAGGTTGCATTTTATAAAAACCTGGGTTTTGAAACTATTGAAATTTACACTCTTCCAAATCCATTCAATATAACGGATGTGGGTGGAAATACGCTTTTTATTGGAACACCTATTACCATGATATCTACTGATGCTGCTTTTTTTAGAACCATCAAAAGCGAAGAGTATGCAAAAAAACTTTGAAATACTCTATGATTTAATTTATTCAAAGGAAGATAGCAATGCAGCATTCAATATGCTTACAAAATTTTTTCGTGCAAATATAGATTCGATGAACATTGAAGAGTTAGATTTGGCAAAGATACTATTGGTTGCATTGAATATTCATTTGTTGCGAAATAAAATGTTGGATGAAAGAATTAATGATAAGCTAAAAGAGTTATTTGACGCTTGTGGGATGGAAAATTCTGATTGGGAAAAAGTCTTACAAAAGTATAATGACATTGTTAATGTTGAATAATACGAAGAATTATGAGGGTAATGTGTGTGTTGATTAAATATCTCTTATATTCTGTATTTATAAAAAGGTAAGCTTGCATTAAATCTGACAATAATATAATTCCTCTATTTGTAGAAGACTTATAGCGTAGACGCTCAATAATCACATAAAGTTATTCAGTATCAATTCTAGATTTTACGAGGTGAATGCTTAAGGAGAAATGTTATTGATGATGAGGCTATCAGCAAAGCTAACAATAATTCTATATGCAATATTTATACTTAGTACCGTAGCTTTGATGGTTATTATATATAAAGATATAGATAGCCCCTTAGCCTTCAAATTTGTCATAGGTTATTTGATCTTTTTAGGCATCTTTCTTTTGTACTTATTTACTTTAACAGCTATTAAAATGAAAAAATTGAAATGGATTAAAATAAGAAAAAGACTATTCAAATTCTTATTTTGGTTTGTTTTACTTGTTGTATCAAATTACATTATTAGAATTGTAGCCCACCGTCCCAGCAAAGGGCTAATTGGAGATTTGGCTAATCCATTTGGGTTTGCACTAGGCTTTGCTTTTCTTAATGTAATATTTGATGAAAACGAAGATAATTATTAGTTATACTATGTATCCGTCCAGTGATAAGAAAAATAGTAAAATTTAAGAAAGGCAGCTTTTTCTGTAAAAAACAATAAGAAATTTTTATTACCTTTAATATTGTACATTTAATGAGTAGAATTAAATCATAGGGAAATCAACGAAAAATAATTATAGATCTGACAAGGAGGGAACATGACAGAATATCAGTTTATTAAAGACTATAAAGACAACGATGAATATCGATTATCATTTAACAGATTAGCAAAAAGAACCTTTGGTATTGACTTCGAGACATGGTATCAACAGGGGTTTTGGAATGATGATTACATTTGCTATAGCTATATAAAGGATAATGAAGTTATTTCCAATGTTTCACTCAGTATCATGACGCTAATAATTAATGGGAAAGAACAAAAAGCCATTCAGATTGGAACTGTTATGACGGATCCAGACTATAGAAGACAAGGATTAGCTTATCAGTTGATGAAAAAGATACTTGAGGATTATGATGATGAATTGTATTTTTTAGCGGCCGATGATGATGCAAAGCCGCTCTATAGAAAGTGCGGCTTCGAATCAATAGATGAAAACCAATATATAATTGACTTAACTGGCTATCAAAGAATAAAAGATCCTCTAAAACCTATGGATATACCACCAAATAAGATGCTTGAAATTAAAAAACAATCACAACCTCTTTCAAGTATTTTGTCAGCCCGAGGGGATGAACATGTATTCATGTTTTACTATACCTTAGGCTATAGAAAATCAATCTACCAACTGCAGCCTGATATTTATGTTGTTTTTGAGATTGATGGAGTGGAATTGCATCTATATGATATTCTTTCACCAAAGAAGGTAAACCTACAAGAGATTATCGAACAAATCATTTCAAAGGATGTTCACATGGTATTCTGCCATTTTGCGCCAGATCAACCGGTTAAAGGTCTAAAGGTCTCATTAGATACATCTGGAGGCTGGATGATTCGAACAGCATCCAAAGAAATATATCCAAAGCTAGCACGATTCCCCAAGATTTCTCAAACCTAACACATGATATCAGGCATCGGATAATTCAATTATTGCAGTTAATAACCGCCTAAACAAAGGAACGGTGAACATCCCCCATGCTTGTATCGGTGTGTCTTCGTTTAAAAAAAATAAGTACCGGGCATGAAGGCAAACAGTTGCTTATACTGTTTGCCTTCGGTGCCGGGTACTTGCTTTGTTTGATGTATGTTAGAATACAGTACAACTGAAACAATATTTCCTATAAGGTATTGATATCCAGCTCTTCAAAACCATCATAATTAAAAATCTTACAGTAATATTCAAGAACCAACTTATTTAATTCATCAAAATCTGCTTTGCTTCCGATAAGCTTCTCTATGGAAGTTACCTCTTTGCCGGTTATTCCACAGGGTACAATCAATTGAAAATGCTTTAAATTTGTGTTTACATTAAATGCAACGCCGTGCATGGTAACCCCACGCTTTACTGCCAATCCAATAGCAGCAATTTTACGATTTTCGATCCAAACACCTGTGTATTCAGGGTATCTTCCAGCCTCAATATTATATTTATCTATTAATAGTTGTATAAAGATTTCCTCCAGGTTGTATACAAAGTCTCGAATGCCCATTTTTAGGTCCTTAATATTAACGATAGGATAGACAACAATCTGTCCATCTCCATGATAGGTTACATCTCCACCTCTATTTGTTCTTACAACATCAATTCCCATAGAATTTAAGTACTCTTCTGAAGCCACGACATTAGCCTCGTCGCCACCTCTTCCGATCGTAATTACCGGCGGATGCTCCACTAATATCAGAGTATCATCTATTTCTCCCTTTTGGCGCTTCTCCACAAGTTTATATTGAATCTCCAACGCTTTTTCATAATTACACTTTCCTAAAAACACAACATTCAATTTCATTAAATTTTACTCCTTTTCAATTTGGTAAAATAACTACTCTAACTACATTATATTAAACACGTCGAACCTTTTCAATGATTACCCTGTTATAAAAGCGTGGGGGAGGGTTCATTCTAATTTTAACGTATAAAGTTGGTCCGTGCTCTTGGCTCTTTTTCCGGGAGTGCAATACCTGCTTCTTTACCAGCTTGTATACTTTTTAAAAGCCAGGCCATATTTTTACCTAAGGTTCTCATGGTTTGCATTCCTTCTAAATCCTGTTTTACTTCTTCAGGGGTATTCCCATGAACCATATTCCAATATTGAGAAGATACAATGGGCATATTTGAAATAGTAAAATATTTATTTAACTGCTCAAAGGCCGCCGTTGAACCACCGCGGCGACAGCTTATGATTGCAGCACCAGGTTTATACTGAAAGCCTTGTCCGGCGTAGAAAAATCTATCCAAAAAAGATGTTATTTGACCAGACGCACCTGCATAATGTACAGGGGAACCGAAGATAAAACCATCAACTTCTTTGGCTTTTTCTAAAGCAATATTTACAGTATCATCGTCAAATACGCATTTGTCGGAGTCATCCTTAGAACAACCGCCGCAAGCCATGCAGCCTCGAATAGGTTTGTTTCCAACATGAAAAATCTCTGTTTCGATATTCTCTTTTTCCAGCTCCTTTGCTACTTCGCATAAGGCTGTGTAAGTACATCCTTGAGTTTTTGGGCTTCCATTAATAAGTAATACTTTCATCTCTATACCTCATATTAATTTTATATTTATTACAATTCGGTACTATTTATATGTAAAAATGCTATATATCATGTTATAAACTTCTTAGGCCTCAAGCAATTGATTTCAACCCTCCTTGTTCTTGACCCTATTTTTGTATTATGGTAATATTCTAGAATACAAGTATCATTATTACAAGTACGCACTTTTAATATGATAGTATCAAAAAGGATACTGTACAAACTTTAAGTTTGTAGTCGCTATTTTTGTGAAGCTGTAAATGAAACGAATGACAATTCTTAAATAATAGAATGAACAATACGAATGGAGGAAATGAAATGATGGTTAAGCTACCAAATTGTCCGAAATGCAATTCGGAATATACGTACGAAGATGGAGGTCTTTTTGTTTGTCCAGAATGTGCCCATGAATGGACTTTTGAATCAAAAAACGAAAACAGTGACGAGGAAAAAATTGTAAAAGACGCAAATGGAAATATCCTAAACGATGGGGATACTGTATTAATAATTAAAGACCTTAAAGTAAAAGGAAGCTCATCAGACTTAAAAAGAGGTACAAAAGTAAAAAATATACGTTTGGTTGATGGAGATCATAATATTGATTGTAGAATAGATGGTTTTGGAGCTATGAAATTAAAATCTGAATTTGTTAAAAAGGCATAGATGTAAATTTACGATAAACTGTACCATAAAGAAGGAAGGATGGTATTATAATGGAAAACAAAAAAAGAGCACAATGGGGTTCTAATTTTGGTTTTATTATGGCTGCTGCAGGCTCGGCTGTTGGTCTAGGAAATCTTTGGAAATTCCCGTATCTTGCTGGTAAAAATGGAGGAGGAGTTTTTGTTTTTGTTTATTTGCTAATTGTATTGCTGATTGGCTTTACTATCATGCTTGGAGAGATGGTTATAGGAAGATCAACACAGCTAAGCTCATACAATGCATATCAAAAAATTAGTAAAAACTGGTCTTTTATTGGTGCCATGGGAGTTATTACAGGATTTATTGTACTATCCTTCTATAGTGTAGTTGGTGGTTGGGTTCTTAATTATTTGTATCAGTACATTGCAGGAGGAATACCTTCGGATACAAGTGCATATTTCGTAAGCTTCATATCAAATCCTATAAGTCCTATATTCTGGAATATGGTATTTATGGCTGCTACGGCGTATATTGTTTTTAAAGGGATAGGCGGCGGCATCGAGAAAGCATGTAAATTTATGATGCCTGCATTATTTGTGCTACTAATTGTCATTTCAATTAGAGCCATTACTTTACCAGGTGCAGGGGCAGGCATAGCATTCTATCTTACGCCCGATCTTTCAAAGCTTACAACAGGAACTATAGTTGCAGCATTAGGGCAAGTTTTCTTCTCTCTTAGTCTGGGTTTGGGCTGCATCATAACCTACGGAAGTTACCTAGGCAAAGGAGAAAATCTTGAAAAAAATTCAATAATTGTTCCTTTCATAGATACGCTGGTTGCACTATTAGCAGGCTTTGCGATACTTCCGGCAGTATTTGCTTTTGGTTTTGAACCTGGCGCGGGACCCGGACTCATGTTCATCACATTGCCTCAGGTATTTGATAAAATGCCCCTAGGCTGGGTATTTGGTATATTGTTCTTCATACTGGTGTTGTTTGCAGCATTGACATCATCCATATCACTACTTGAAGTTACAGTCGCATATATGCAGGATCAGCACAAGTGGCGTAGAACGAAGGCTGTAATAGTACTTTCTACATTAATGTTTTTAGTGGGTATTCCTGCATCATTATCTATGGGAATTTGGTCAAATGTAACGATATTTGGAAAGAATATTTTTGACTCTTTAGTATTCGCATCAGATATACTTTTGCCACTGGGTGGACTATTGATGTGTATTTTTATAGGCTATGTTTGGGGTATAGACAAAGCTGTTGCAGAAATTACAATCGGTGGCAAGCTTCCATTTAGGCTTAAGGGTTTCTGGACAGTAATGATTAAGTATGTTGCACCAATCGCAGTTATAGTGGTTTTCTTAAATGCATTGGGAATTTTAAAGCTATAAATAAAGCAAGGTGTACGATAGTGCACCTTGCTTTATTTATAGTCATGTATTACAATAGCTGATGGAATTCCAATATTATATTCATAAATGGAGAAACTAGTGATACATGTTGTTTTTTAAAGGAGAAAAAAGAATTGCAGTTCAAAGACTTAAACTTGATAATGCCTATTCAGAAGGCTTTAAAAACTGAACAATA
>Ga0154410_1111_pt4 | contig 13418 bp, 9 predicted proteins | sample RifGroB2_FD_115914 | JGI IMG/M metagenome (GOLD analysis project Ga0154410, IMG submission 115914) | Clostridiales bacterium GWB2_37_7
ATCATGAACTTCCTTGTTGGAAGTCCTCTGGCGTATTATATAAACTGTAATATTGTTCGTAAGCTTCTATCCTAGTATAACCAATTTGGCTGTCTATGAGTCGATACAGGGCTGGTGGATTGCTCCTCATACCCCTCGGTATTGCCGTCGCCTTATACGTTACGGTTTCACCGAAAAAGTCAGATTTTCACTTGTAAATCACTTTACAAGGCGACTCTATTAAATCAAAACCCTGCGTGATAGTGCTTCAACCAAAGCTCGACCAGTGCAGACGGTGATTTTACATTATTCTTGCTCTTTCTACTTTTTAAGGTTCAAACATATTACATCTTCTCAACACCCTTTGTCAGCACGTCAGTCATAACCACTAGTTTTTCATTCAGATCACCGAGCTTAAGGATCGCCTGACCTATTTTATCTTCACCCTTCATGAGCTTATTTTTCAAGAAGATATCTTTGATCTCCTTCCACCTTGCAGCATCCTGTTCGTTGAGACGTCCGACAATTTCCTTCCACTTAAGCATATTTGCTTCTGCTCCTTTTGTTAAGGTTTGGGAGTCATTTTCATAGGAATTCTCAACCAGCTGCATTAGCTCCGTCTCATCCATTAAGGGTACAATTCTTTCTGCGATTTTGTTCATATTTCTGTAAGAGCCTTGAAGCTTGAAAGGCGGCTCTTTTCTATATTCATCAGCTTGAGCTGCGGAGTAGATGTACTCCATATTAATATCCAGCACTACATCGCGCACCAGAATAAGCTTTTGAATAACAGCAACAAACTCATTTATCTCCTCAACGGAGTATTGACTTTCGAAATCCACACCTTCGCGTTCTCCATTCTGTGCGATATCAATCATTATATATATATCCTTTTGACTTCTGGTTGTAAGCTTGTTTAGAATCGGATTGGAGGTCAGACAGTTTTCGATATAGCTCAGCTTAAATGCATTCTCATTTTCCCGGAGCATATCTCCAAGGTTATATACATCTGCTCTATTTGCAAGCATGTCAGGAATTTGGAACTTTTCACCACTTTCGGTGTAAGGATTTCCTGCCATAACAACAGCAAGCTTCTTGCCCCTAAGGTCATAGGTTTGCCCTACCCCATTATAAACACCTTCAATTTTTCTCTGCCCGTCACACAGAGGAATAAACTTTTGCAGGAACTCCGGGCTGCAGTGTTGGATATCATCGATATAGATCATTACATTATTGCCCATTTTGAAAGCTAAGTTCAGCTTTCGCAGTTCTTCCCTTGCTCCTGCATTTTTCGCCATAGCAGGATCCAGTGAGGTTACATCATTGCCAATGGCCGGGCCATTGACCTTGACAAGAAAAATGCCAAGACGATTTGCAATATACTCTACAAGAGTCGTTTTCCCATAGCCGGGAGGGGATATCAGCAGAAGCATTCCCATTAAGTCCGTTCGCTTATCCTCTCCTGTCGTACCGATCTGTTTTGCCAGATTGTCACCAATCAATGGCAGATACACCTTGTCAATTAGTCGATTTCTTACAAAAGAGGATAACACATCTGGCTTAAACTCTTCCAAGCGGATTTCATCTCTAAACCTCTGTGATAGGTCCTTCTTTAAAGTTTGAAACTCAATAAAGTCACGGACAACAGTTCTGTCATATTCCTTTAGCTTTTTCATAAATTCCGTATAGGAAAGGGTATACGCTCCCCCTTTAAAGCTTGGATGGCTGCCAGTCAACTCTTTAATGATCACTTTTGTCTTTCTGTTAATGACTTTAGGGCTGCCACCGCCATCGCATTTATCAACAATCAACATTATGACGACTTCATCCATTACGTCAAAGCCCTCATTTAAGCTTGTTTCCTTAAAGAATGCTTTCAGCCATTCCCTGACTAGATAATATGCACCTTCCAAATCTTCTTCGAAAGCCTTAAGTGACTCTGCAAAAATATCTTGAGCCTTATTCGCTTTCATATGTTGCATGAACTTGCTTTTAGCTTCATCAGCTTCTAGGCTTGCAACAAAGGAACCATCACGCATTAATTCCTTGCAAAGATATTCTGAGGCTTCAGAAACAAAGCTCTTATCAATGAATATATAGTTACTGAAAGCCTGATTCATTTCTGCTGCAATGGTAGAAATGTAGTCTTTTAATCCAGGCTCAGTCTTGAAATACACGCTAATTTTTGCCAGCTCTTTCAACCGTCTGCAGAACTTATCCTTCATTTCCGAGCCGACTATACAATACCAGTAAAGCTTGGCAATTGCTCTTGATGAAGGACTATAGGTCAAAAGATCAATATTCATATGCAAATCTAAAAGAACCTTTAGTATTCTATAACAATCTGCATCATGAACACCTTTTGTATATCCCTCTTGATAACGAGGCTCCATAAATTTGCGAATAAACTCCAAAAGCTGGTCTTCTGTGTATGAATAGAGTGTATCAAGCGTAACGATATCCTTATTTAAAGCGGCTTCAAATATCTTATAAACAAGATACTCTGCGCGGTAAATTTCCTTGGATTCAGAAAGTACATCCTGATCCCACAAGTAGCGAAACTTTGCCAGTGTATCCGACATTACTTTTTCCCAGAAATCAGTTCCCGATATATGAAAATATAGTTCCCCATCTTTTTGTACCATTGATAGCTCAAGCTGTTGAGTATTGTAGGAAAAATAATGTCTGCCAAATTTAATGACATCTTTTCCATGAACAAAAAGCTCCTGTCTGTCTTTTAGTTGACGGACAGCCTCTTCTTTAATGATCTTTAGCCTGCCCTCTATCTCATCAGCTTTTACACTGTCTCCCAACACCTTCAGTTGATCTATGATATCTCTTACCTTCTCAATCATGAGATCTGATGCAAGGTAACCGTTAATCTCATTAATGGTATGAAAGCCTTGAAGTCGGCTTGTGATTCCGGTCAGTATCCGCTCAGATGTATTAAAAAGAGCAGTAAGCTTTTTATTTCGTTTTTCCAAGACCAGCTGTTTTTTCGCTACAAAGGCGTTATAAAGCTCTTCCCGCTTTTCATTGAACTTTACAATGAACTCTTCAAAATCAGCAAATTTGCCTTCCAACTCTTCAATCTGCACCATGATCTTGTTCAAATATGAATCACATTTCTCTGTGCTGTCTGCAATGTCAAGATAATTGGCTGCTGCTTGGTCCAGGAGCTTCATTTGGGACTGGAATTGTGCAATGCCTTCTTTCTCAGAAAGCTCTGCCATACGGTTTTTAAGCTTAGCTTTTGCCAGATTTAATAATGAATAAATGGCAGAAATATTTTCTATAATCTCAGTTGTTTTCGTTGGATCTTCAATTTTGAAATTGCTTACAATATCAATGAGAAGTTCAAGATCCTGAGAGGATTTGGCCATCTCATTCTCAAGCTCTTTACCTGCAGAAGTCTTTGTAATACAAGGTATTTGGCTCTGCTGACTGTCAACTCGTTCAGCATAAGGCTTAAGACCTTCAGGCACCAGCAAAAATTCAGTACATCTTTGAGTAAGCTTTTCATTTTTTTCTTTTACTTTCTCTTCTAAAGATTCAACAAGCGCTAAATTTGTATAACGCAAAGTCTTCAGAGAGGCAATTTCTCCCCTTAAAGACCTTAAATCTGCTAGAATCTGCACATAGCCTTCAATACTGTCAAAAGTACCATATTCAGCATTCTTTAACAGCACCTGTGCCTTTTCATCTACCTCTTTAATTTGCTTTTCAGTTGAACGCCTTATTCTTGTAACCTTTTCGAACTCAGCAACTGCTGAAGTGGCAGCCTCTTTTATGCTGCTAAGCACTGCCTTCAAGTTGAAGACTTCCACTTTGTCCAGCCAATAATAAGAGTCCATAATGCGCTCCGTGTCTTTAACAATGTCCAGATAAATGCTTGTATAGCTCTCCCCTTTTTGAATAAGATTATATACAACCTTGCAATCTGCCATACAGTGAACAATTTCTTTATTGCCTATTTTATATAGAATTGAGTCGCTTTTATTCTCAACTGTATAGCTTTCTCCTACATATGGAGTTTGCCAAATTTGTATGGTGTGGTTCTTACGAGGCTCATCCTCTCCCTTAAAAATCACCATTTCACCATTCTTAAAGTGTGAGTATCCTCCGCAAATTATTGGTATTTCTAAAGACTGTTCAATGATATTGTATGTATAAATAAGATATATGCCCGTTTCCATGTTGTAGAAAATGTATTGAAAATCCTCTCCATTTGGGGCTTCTATTCGCTGCTCAAAAACAAACCCTTCACAGGGCACGTCAAAGAGCTTATACTCACCACTTTGCAGATAATAGCCCTTGGGGAAGATAAGTCCATGATTATCCGGAAGCAGAACACATGAATCCTTTATCGCATCTATACGAACAACCATCTGAAGCTTTTCATTAAATATGATATAGCGGTACTCCTTCTCCCTGTAAGGAAGAATCTTCAAGATTATCAGATTTCCTACCAGAGCATAATATATTTCAGCATCATCAAGAGTCTGGTCCATATCTTCCACAGGCTCCGAATAGATGCCTTTGCCGGTATCTGTGTTATTCTCCACCTTTATTGTAAGGTCTCCGCCTAAGGTTTCCACAAAGACCCTGTCTTTAATCGAGATATGGGGATGTCTGCCCTCCCGATGGTCTTCCCTTTTAACTCTAGCCCAATCAAGCTCGCTTTGTTCCTTCAGTCTTACCTCATGGTCACTCCTGTTGTCTACGTAGGAAAGCTTTCCATCCTTCATAAGCCATTTAAAGGCTTTGATGTCGAAGGGGCTCTTTCCGGTCTGAAATACCATGTAAAGATAAGGACCAATGATTGTAAACTTTGCAAAGAACGTATTTTTATAGTACTTATACAACTCCTTGAAGTCGTTCATAAATTGGTCATTGCAAATAAGCTCTAAGGATTGCTTATGAAATGAACCGTCCTTGTATTCATAGATGGAAAAGACGTCAGAAAGCTCAACAGAAGTTTTCAATCCCATATACACGTTATAACCGAAAATAAACAAAGCTCCCACGGGAGCCATGTCTCGTGGGACGCAGTTGTTTTCAGTAATGATCTTTTCACTGCCGAGTAGGGTTGTCTCAATTGAACCAAACACGCCTCTTCTGGAACTATTTAATTTATCGAGCTTATCTTTTAGGTCACAGCCAAGTCTGTCGAGTCTGCTCTTGATTAATTCATACGTGCCGTTTTCTATACTTCCGACAGGGTTTTGCCCGCCTTGTTCAGTCATTTTTAATTCACCCACAGCTCACTACACCTCATTTACTCGTTACTATTCATTTGTTTTGCAAGAAAGCTAGCCGGCTCATTGGCAAAGCCCGCCTTTTCTGCAGTTTCCAGTAGCTTTACAAGTGCAGGCTTTTCTGATGAATCCGCATACTTCATTGCTTTATGAATAGCAGCTGAAATTGATAGATTTTTCAAGTCCTCTGAAGTCAGGTTGAATTTTGAAGTCAGTTGTTCCAACTGTGACTTGAAATAATCACCATCACCTGTTATAAAGGTATTCTTGATATCACTTAATACCTCACTGTTCTTCACCATACGGTCAACGGATTTGCCTTGGGTAATCGCACCGACGATTTTGTCAAAGAACATTGTCTCTCCTCCAACAATATCAATAGATGCTGACTTCAAAGCTTCACTTATAACAGAGGCTTGGGCGTCTGCTATATCTTTTTGAATATTTATTTGAGCAAGTTCGATTTCCTTCTCTTTATCAAGCTTAAGCTTAAATTCTTCATGACCTCTTCCTGCTTCATCAAGCGCCTTCATACTGGTAGCCTTTTTCGCAATGCCTTCTGCTTCGGCGTGATATTTTTTGGACATGATATCAACCTCAACAGATCCTGATTTTTCTCTTACAATTACTTTGGCTTCTTCACCCTTAGCTTCCGCCAGGGCTTTTATTTCGATAGCCTTCGCTTCAGCCTGCGCTGTAGCCTCCAATACTCTTGCCTTTGAGCTGCCTTCCTTCTCTATAGCTGTCGCCTTTGTCTCAATGACACGAGCTTCTGCCAAACCGTTAGTTGCTGACTGCACAACTTGAGCATCCGCAAGGATTTTGATTGCTTCTGCTTCCTTTTCTGAAGCTTTCAGCTTGGCCTCAGACTCAATCACTCTTTGCTGTGCTGCTCTTTCAGCCACTTGCTTTGTTGCCTCTGCATTCTGAACCTCTACAATCAGATTGGACTCTGCTTCTTCCTGTGCCTTCTTTAAAGCTGCTGCCTTTTGACGTTCCGCTTCAGCAATTACCCTTGTATCTTTAATCTTCTCTTCTTCAATTACTACATCCTTCTCAACTGCCACACGTTCACGGATAACTGTCTGAATGTTTTTCTTCTCTTCCTCCAGAGTTTTTTCTTTATCAATCTCTGCAAGGGCTACCAATTTTTCTTTATCAACTTTCTCTAACAATCTTTTCTTATCAACTCGTTCTGTTTCAACAACCTCTGTACTCTCCTTGGATTTCTGGGCTACAACAATCTGTCTTTGCTTGTTTTCTTCCGCAATGGCAATATCCTCATCAACTTTGATACGAGCCATTTCAGCCTTTAGCCGCTCTTCTTGAGAAACTTTATCAGTCTCCGCCTTCTCTCTTGCTCTGATAATTGCGATTTCTCTCTGCTGTCTAGCTTCTGCTTCTTGATGCTGTTTCTCAAGCTCAAGAATAGCCTCACTTGCTACCACATCCTGCTGCTTGATGGTTTTTTCCTTGTTTCGCTCAATCTGATTTGCAAGAATCAATTGCTGAGAGGTTAGTTCGGTAATTTTTTTGATACCCTCTGCATCCAGGATATTATTGGCATTCAGCTTATTTATATCAGTTTGCTCTAAATAATCAATAGCAGCATCATCTAGAACGTAACCATTCAAATCAGTGCCGATAATTTGAAGAATCTCACTTTTAAACTTCTCTCTATCGGTGTATAGTTCAACGAAATCAAACTTCTTACCTACAGTCTTCAATGCCTCGGAGAATTTTGCATCGAAGAATTCCATCAGTGTGCCCGGATCTGAAGCCTTTTGGCATCCCAAGGATTGAGCTACCTTCAGTACGTCCTCTCTGGTCTGGTTGACTCTGACGAAAAATGCAACTCTTATATCTGCTCTCATGTTATCCTTACAGATAAGTCCGTCTTTGCCTTCTCTGGAAATCTCAACTCTTTTTACTGAAATATCCATGATTTCTGCTCTGTGTAAAATAGGTATCACTAACATGCCGCCAAAGGAAACCATCTGACCTCCTACGCCATTTCTTACGATTACCTTACTTTGTTCTACTTTTTTGTAGAATTTAGCTATCAAGGAAATTAATCCTATAACGATTAATACTAAAACGCCAGCAGTTATTAATGTTACTTGTGTCATGTAAGCCATTTGTCAATCACTCCTTCTAGTTTTGTAATTAAGTAAAAGTCTTTTTCTTCATCTTTTTTCAAGACCAGAACCTCATCTCCCTTTTGAAGCTCTTCGTCCTTTATCGTTTTAACGTTGATAATGATTGGACTGCCATCTCTCTTTATCTCCACTTGCCCCAAACGGCCAAATGTCATATCGCAAAGAAGTATTCCTCGCCTGCCTTCAACAATTTCTTGCTCAAACTCAGATTTGGTCCCCTTCCTGAATGCTTTTTCCAAGGGACTTAAGATTGCTTTTGTTATCAATGCACTTATTATTAAACTTGGAAGCATAAATATACCTGCAACGATCCCCCCTGTCTTAAAGGGCAGCAAGTGCATAGCCATTGACAAAACCCAAAAAACTAGAATGATAACGCTGATAACAAATCCTATTGGAATTCGACCTATTTTAAAAAATATCATTATGCTATGCAAAGGATCTGAAATAGCATCCACATCAGCATCCACGTCTATGTCAATATCCAAGGAAGACAGATCAAGAGCGCCAATGGTTACAAACAGCCAATACAAAACAACCAAGCCCAACAAAGTAGTAGGAATAATATTTACACCCTCAACTGCAGTCGTAAAAAGCTCGTTCATATCGTTTCTCCTTTACATATATTTGAAAATATTTACTAATGAATTATAGCATAATTAGGAAATTCTTACAATTATGAATTAAATAGCAACACCGTCATGATTATCATTCTATTATGGCACTTTCGCACTTATTCATACAAAAGAACAAAAGTCTGTGATGTCGTCCATCACAGGCTTTCCTATGTAAAAATTGTATTCTTTTTTAGTGGAAGCGAGGAGAATCGAACCCCTGCGTGATCGTGCTTCAACCGATGCGACCACCAGCGCAGACAGTGATTTTACATTCCCTCTGCCATATGCGCCGACCTCAGACTTACAGCTTTAGTAGCTTCATAATGCGTTATCTGTCTCAAAGCTTTGACAATAACGTTCACCTCTAAATGACGCCTTATCCTAAAGTGAGGTAACAAAAAGTAAGACGAGCAGCCTAAGCTGCTAACGCGTAATTGACCTTTGCATTTAATATAATTTTCCAGCTTTTTAAAGTAACCCTGGGACCACCGCTCGCTACCTCGATAACATTGTGGGACAAGGAACCTCTTTGTCCTTTCTATCTCCAATCAGCCACCAAGCGTGCAATTCGGTCAGCATCCTGAGTTCCTTGAAGATTATCTTCCACACAATGTAAGTAGCACTTTTTATGAGTGGTGAATATACTAATATATGGTGCGACCACATATAATTTAGTATGTAATTGAGAGGGATTTGCAATGATTAAGCTTGCTTTGATAGGCTGTGGAAAATGGGGAAAGAATTATTTGAAAACCGTAACTGCAATAGAGGGCAGTGAATTGAAGTGGGCCTGCGACCTTGATGATCAAAAGCTAAATCAAGCCGCTCCTGCTTACCCAGAGACGATGTTCACTGAAAACAAAGCAGATATATTGAATGACAGTGAGGTGCAGGGGGTTATTATAGCCACAACACCGGTCAGCCATTACTTGCTGGCGAAGGAAGCAATAAACAAAGGCAAAGCTGTTCTCGTAGAAAAGCCTGTGACAATTAACAGGGAAGACAGTAATGATCTGATTGAATTGGCTGCTGCACAAAATACCATATTGATGGCCGGCTACTCATTGATTTACCATCCTGCTGTCAAAAAGATAAAGGGGCTCCTGGAACAAAAAGATATTATTGATGAGCTATATTACTTGAACATGTCCAGAACCAGTTCTGCCTCTCAGGCTCTAAGCGTAGATGTTCTTCATGATCTGGCAGTTCATGATATCTATCTTTCCCGCCACTTGATAGGGGTCGACCCCATCTGGGTAATTGCCCATGGGGAAAGTTACAGTAAATCTTGTTATAACAACGTTATTAATATACTGATGGGTTTCCCGGATGGTAAAATAGCTTCTATATTTTCAAGTTTCATTCATACCGAAAAAACCAGGAAAATTACACTGGTCGCATCAAAAACAAAATTAGTATTTGATGATACACAGACCACCGATAGAAAAATCCAACTCTTCGTTAATGGAGAGCTGGCGCATTTCTTGGCAGTAGAAGAAAATTTAGAACCTCTGACACAGGAGTGTCTTCATTTTATCGAATGCATTAGAGATAACAAGGAACCCCTTAGCGGCAGAGAAAATATAGATTTTGTGGCAAAAATAACTGATTGCATTTCCGACTCTCTCGCAAAAGGCGGAGAAAAAGTCATCATCCGCTGATGGAGACGGTAAGCATGATAATCAGATAAGTGGGTGAAATTATGTTGGTTGTAAAGAGCTATTCAAGAGAACTTGAGAATGAATGGGAGGGATTTGTCGATTCCTCAGTGAACGGCACTTTTATGCAGGAGAGAAAATTCCTGGGCTATCATCCTTCAGACAAGTTTTCAGATCATTCTCTGATATTTATTGAGGATAAGAAAATCATTGCCGTTCTTCCTGCTGCCGTAGTACAACAAGAGGATAAACGCATCCTATATTCTCACCCCGGTGCTTCCCATGGAGGGCTGATTATCAAGTCTAGTCTAAGCACTAAAAAATGCTTGAAGTTAGTAAGCGCCCTTATTGAATATTGTGCCATGACCGGTTTTGACTATATACGGCTAAAACCCGTTCCGAGGATTTACCATAGTGGGCTTTCGGACCAACTTGACTTTGCATTAAGGTTCTCGGGGTTTGAAATTGAGTATACAGAGCTGGCTACAGCCCTTGAGCTAAAGAAAGGCAAGAATCATTTTTTAAAGCATGTGATGAGTTCCACCGCTTTGCGAAACTATCAAAAGGCACTGAAAAGTGGACTTTCGGTTATTGAAGATGCGGATATAAATGATTATTGGGCTGTGTTAGAGAAAAATCTTGAACTTAACCATAATGCAAAGCCTACACATACATTTAAGGAAATCAAATACTTAAAAGAACTTTATCCTGATAGGATCAAGCTCTTTGCTGCTTATAAAGGGTCAATCCTTACTGCGGGCGTTCTCGTGTTTTTACTGAACGAAAGAGTAATAAACTGTTTTTATATTGCCCACGACGACCGATACCAACACATGCGGCCGTTAAATCTGGTTTTTGGTTATATGATGGAGTGGGGAGGTCAAAACAGTTTTTCTTATTTGGATTGGGGTATTTCCACTGAGGGAAAAGGAAGCCGGGTTAATACCGGGCTGTTCCAGTTCAAAGAAGGCTTTGGAGGTCATGGTGTGTTACGGGAAAGTTATTTGTATGACGTAAACAATACTAGATAGTTTAGTGGGGTAGTGCAATGAAAATAGCAGGTCATCAACCGAATTATATTCCCTGGCCGGGATACTTTGTTAAGATGGTACAGTGTGATATTTTTTTTATTTTAGATACTGCTCAGTTTCAAAATGACGGTTCATTGGATAATAGGAATCTTATCAAAACTTCCCAAGGGACTCAGATGCTTACAGTGCCGGTCAAACGTAAAGGCATGGGCTTGCAGCGATTTGATGAAGTTATTGTTATACCGGGTTGGAAAAGGGATCATCTTATGGCACTCAAAGTAAACTACGCAAAAGCACCTTATTTCGAAGAAGTTTTCCCGATGCTGGAGCAGGCATTGCAAGATACCGGGTATCTTATAGATACCAACATAGCTTTTATCAGGCTTGTACATGACCTGCTGGGACTGAAAACAAAGCTTGTTTTTGTATCAGATTTACCTCAATTTGCCGATCTTAGAAAAAGTGAACAGATCGCTGCAATCTGCCGCCACTTTTCTGCTGACTGTTACCTGTCCGGCGTTGGAGCGAAGGCATATATTCAACCCGAGATTTTTGAAGAACAAGGCATTCAGTTGGAATATCTGGCCTATCAGCCTGTTACATATCCACAGCTTTGGGGTAGCTTTATCCCTAATCTGTCTATCGTTGATATGTTATTTAACTGTGGGGCGGAGGACACACGCAAGCTTTTGTTGAGAGAGGTGCAAGTATGACCAGGGTACTGTTTTTTTCACATGATTTGAAATATACTCTTGGGCTGCCGCAGGGTTTTAGGGAACTGAACTGCCCTGTTTTTGTCCTGAGGGATTTAAGTAGAAGTTCTATAAAAGAGGCAGTTGACCACTTTAGGCCTGACCTTATGATAACAACGGGATGGGCTTACCGCCGGCATAAACGTGAGCATGTAGATGAATTGGTCAAAAGAGCTGCTAAATATAAGGTGAAACATGTCTATTGGGCAACTGAAGATCCAAGATGGACCCAAGAGTGTTCCTTCAAGTGTATTGAAATCTATAAACCTGATGCAGTTATGACCATACATCCTGATAGTGTAAATAAATACAGGGAGCTGGGGCTTCCTGCCAGGCATCTGGATTTTGGCTGCAATCGGTCGTTCAATAAGGTTGAACCTCCAAGCAGTAAATATAATTATGATGTGGCTTTAGTCGGAAACGGCGGCAAAGCCTGGGAATCCTATCGGAAGGATAGCGTTCAGATACTTTTAAGGCCCTTGGTGGAAAGGGGCTATAACCTTGCGATCTGGGGCAAGAGATGGGACCGTTTCAACGAGGAGTTGATGGGTTTTAAGCTTCCGAAGCATATGCTCAAGGGAGAGCTGCCCTATGAGGAAACCAACAAGGTTTATAATTCAGCCAAAATAATAATCGGTTTGCAAAACGACCAAACAATGCTGACTTCCCGGACTTTTGAAGTACTGGGTTCAGGCGGGTTTTTGCTGACAGTATCTACGAAGTCCGTCAATCATTTGTTTACAAACAATGTTCATCTGACATGTTCATCCTCCCCGGTCGATACAGTCAGGCTTGTTGATTACTATTTGAAAAATGAGGCGGAGCGTCATGCAATAGCACGAAACGGGCAGCAGGAGGTCTACTCAAAGCATACGTATAAGGAACGTGCCAGACAAATTCTTGATTTCTATAGTTTGGTTGAAAGGAATTGAAATGGATAATCAGACAACTATTAAACAGAAGGTTTCTCTAATGGGTACTAGCATTACTGGCGAATCTGATGCAAAGGTTACTTTTTATCCAGCCCCGCCTAATACAGGTGTAATATTTATCCGTAATGACCTGCCAGGCTGCCCTAGAGTAAAATGTTCATTTGAAAATGCAAAGGTTGAGCATCGATGGACGTCGCTGATACATGAAAATATTCGTATTGTCCATACAGAGCATGCTCTGGCAGCAATTTCAGGGTTGGGGTTGACTAATGTATTTGTTGAGTTGGAACAGCCCAGCTTGCCTGTGACACCGGATTACGGCAGTAAAGAGTTTGTACGGGTTCTCTTGGACGCTGGAATAGAAGAACAACAATTTATGCAGGAAAAGATTAAAATACGTAAGCCAATTATTATTTTTAAAAGAGATAGATTTGAGAGCTTTAAAAATGAAAAGCTGCTGATAGCACTGCCATACGATGGGTTCAAGTTAACTTATATTCTTGATTATCCTAATCTGCCGCTATTATATCAAAATGTTGAAATAGACATTAACCCCCAAACCGTTATTAAGGAATTAGCGGATGCTCGTTCTTATGTAATTGAATCGGAGTTTGAAGAAATGATAAGCTTGACCGGAAAGGTCAGCGCAAACGATCTGGTAGTCAGAACCGGAGCTGAACGAGGAGAATGGCAATGGCCAAATGAACCTGCCCGCCATAAAGCACTCGATCTTCTTGGGGACCTTAGCTTACTTGGGAAAAAGATTCAGGGGCACGTGATAGGTATCAGATCCGGTCACCGGTTAAACCACGAGTTATGCAAAAAAATTTATAGGGAGTGTAAAGATGATTGCTTTGGCTAAACCCATGCTTGGTATAGAGGAAAAAATACTTGTCAATGAAGTTCTTTCCAGTGGAAAGCTAGCCCAGGGAGAATATGTGGAAAGGTTTGAACGGGACTTTGCCGTATTCCAGGGCAGTAAGCATTGCGTCGCCACTTCTTCAGGAACCTCGGCCCTTCACGGGGCACTGC
>Ga0154410_1010_pt2 | contig 13394 bp, 10 predicted proteins | sample RifGroB2_FD_115914 | JGI IMG/M metagenome (GOLD analysis project Ga0154410, IMG submission 115914) | Clostridiales bacterium GWB2_37_7
CTCTAAGCCCCTTTACAAACTGGCAGAGACATCAGGAGGCTTTCAACTGACAGTTTCGGTAAATAGGGACCTTGCAGCCTATGTAAAACCTGGAGATGCAGTGGATGTTTATGTTACCTCCCTGGGTGATAAAGTGGTTAATGGGAAGCTTGAGCAGATAAAGGAGGACTTGAAAAATGGTGACAATAAGGAGCTGGTAATTGATGTTAGTGATGAAGAACTGCAGGGGGGAGAGAATGCACAGATTGTTATCAGCAAAAAAACAAAACTGTATTCTGCACTTGTACCAAATAGTGCTGTCAACAGTGATAGCGATGGTTCTTATGTGTATGTTATCAAGAAAAAGGATAGCCCCCTTGGTACAGAAAGCTATGTCCAGAGGATAGATGTAATAGTTGAGGATTCCGACAGCACCAAATCAGCCATAAATGGGCTCATGGCATTGGATAAGATTGTTACAGAGAGTACAAAAGCCTTATCGGATGGGGACAAGGTTGTTGTGGAGCAATAAGCTAGGTTAGCTGCAATAAGGGGGTGATAGGTTGAAATCATTTAAGCTGACCTATTTTGTCCTAGCTTTAAGTATATTCATATTGATTTTCAGTACGCTGCTAGGAGCATCCATATTATCTAAATATAGTGAAATAAATGGATTATATAAAACAAATAAATTATCGGTCCATATGCTGGATGCTTTGAGCATACATGAAAGCAGTGCTTTTACAATGGAGGATATAAAACATCTTCAGCAGTTCTCATTTAAGGATGTTGATTTGGCTTATGCTTCTGAGGGTAAATCATTGGTTGCGTATGAAAACAACCAAACTCAAGCCAATGTATTTGGTATAAGCGAAAAATATAAAATGTTCCATCAAATCAACCTTAAATCAGGAAGCTTTATAACATCAGGAAACAAAAACGAAATGGTGGCAGTTGTAGATGAAAATCTGGCTATTGAGCTTTTTAATAATACCAACATCATTGGGATGTATGTTGAGCTTTATAGTCAGAGGTTTAAAATAATAGGAGTCATAAAACCTGATGAGTCTATTGTGCAGACATTGACAGACAATGGATATGGCGGTATTTATATTCCTGTGGAGCACATGCTGGAGTATAATGCTAATTCGAGAATAACCTCCCTTGAGATCAGAACAGTCGATTTGGGGACAACTGGTAAAAATATAAGAGTCATGAAGGATGCATTGACATCAATAGGTAAAAATACTTCTGATTATAAGATTATAGATTACAATAATGAAAGAATTATCGTGGAACAGAAAGTACTGCTCAGTATTTTTATCCCTGGTGTCATAGGTTTTGCCTTACTTCTGATCACTATCAAAGGAAGTGCTTTGGTACTATATAATACAATAAACTCCGCACTCAAAGAGAATTACTTTATGGATGCATTAAAGCTAAAGTATGTAAAGCTGAGCTTGAACATACTGGAGATTATGGCTTCACTGACTCTCTTTTACCTTGTGTGGGAAACAATAAAATTCAATATTTATATTCCACCGGAGTATATACCGAGTGAACTGATTGACTTAAATTTTTATTCGGAGCTTTATAAAAGTTTGGTGCAAAGTAATATTCAAAGCATTGGTTATGTACCAACCTTACCGGAAATGCAAGGAAATATTCTGGCCGTTATGCAGAAATGGAACCTATATACTTATATATTTGTTGGATTACCTCTGTATTATCTCGGGCTCAAAATGCTAGAACTAAATCAGGAAAGTGTTGTTAAGCATTTGTTGTATTGCTGTGTTTTTTTGGTCTTATCAATAGCAATAAGCTTGCTAATGCTGTTCCTGCTCAAAATGCCTGTTGCTGTAAATACAAAAGGGATGCTCGTATTATTTGTGTTTGTATTTCTATCAGTGACAAAGAAAGATCGAAGTTTCCATGGAAGAGATCAAAAGTAAACTAAAAATTAAGAGGAGTGTTATAAGATGGTCAAAAACAATGTATTAAGAGGAAAGAATCTAAGGAGAATGATATCTCTAGCGCTGGTAGTATTCATTTTAATGTCTGCTACAGCATGCGGGAGCACGGCAAAGAGCAACAGTGAAGTAAATAGCGCAGGAGATAATTCCTTAAGCATTTCAGTTGTATCAAAGGATATGTATCTGGATACTGCAGTGAAATTGTTCCAGGAGCAATATCCTGATACGATTATTGAGGTTGTAGAATATACGTCTGACCCCATTCCTTCAAGTGAAGGTAAAAATTTGATGAGGGTAGGAAACAAGCCTGAAGACGTAGAAAAGTATGTCAACGCCATGAATACCCAGCTCATGTCAGGAAAGGGACCGGATATCATGCTGCTGAGCCCTCTTCCCTATGAAAACTATATAGATAAAAATATACTTGCAAATTTAAGTGAAATGATGCAAGCTGATCAGAGCTTTGATATAGATAAATACTATACCAATATACTTGATGCAATGAAATACAACGGAAGTCTCTATGGTATGCCCCTAAGTGTTAATCTCAATCTTTTGGCAGCAGACAAAGCATTGCTTGATAAATACAATATAGAGATCGAAGATGATAAATGGAATTGGGATGACTTTGAGAAGACAGCAGCAAATATAATAGAAAGCAGCAGCAAAGATGGTGTGCAGGGTATGTATGCCTTATCAGGACTAGATGGAAGTATGCTTATATCTTCCTTAGTTTCTGCAAATTTCAACAAATTTGCAGATAAGAGCAAAAAAATTGCCAGCTTTGACTCTATAGAATTTATTGATCTTCTGAATATGGCAAAATCCATGATAGATAAAAATTATATAGATACCGATACTTCACAAGGAAAAGTGGCTGATCTTGCAACAAGGGGCAACACAGTATTCAGTGCAGCCAGCATCAGGGCATATTTTGATTTGATGCTGGCAAAACAGACATACAGTGATGGCTTCGAATTTCTGAAGTATCCGGGGGAAGGGACAGACCTAGCCTTTACCAGCAACGCTTTGTATGGAATCAATAATAAGTCTTCAAACAAAAATATTGCATGGGCGTTCCTCAAATTTCTAACTTCTGAAGAGATGATGTCACAGGCTACACTAGTTGGACTGCCGGTCAATAAGGGTGCATCTGAAACAGCAGCACAAAATGCAGTAGAAATATCAAAGAAGGTTGGTGGAAGCAGCAATAGTGGGAATGGCAAGATGAAGTTGAACATTAATGGTCAAGCTATTAATCTTAGCAAACCGATAACTGAGGATGACGTTAAAATTATACAAGATATTCTTAGAAGTGCAAATAAATACACCAATGTTGATCAGCAGGCTTTAGCAATAGTACAAGAAGAATCTAGAGCCTTCCTTGAAGGTCAAAAGACAGCGGAAGATACAGCAAAATCCATCCAAGACAGGGTAAATACTTATATATATGAATAAAAACATTTTATCCATTCTAAGTATGGATTAATATTTGCTTCCGTTGCTACCAAATTGATTATTATATATAATAGTTGTAACAAGGATAAGGTACGGTGCAAAAATGAGTGAGCTATTAAATATTAAGGATACTGTTCAGAAATTTGCTGAAGTATTGAAGGAAGTTATTAAATTTGATGTGGAAATTGTGGATTACAGTCTTCTAAGAATTGCAGGTACGGGCATTTTTGAATCCGAAAAAAGTGAGTGTATAGAAGAGGGCAATATATACAGGCTGGTCTTGGAAACGAAAGAAATGGTGCTGGTGGAAAATCCTAGAGAAAATGAGCTCTGTCACGGCTGCAAGAAGTTAAAGGAGTGCATAGAAGTATATGAGATCTCCTACCCTATTATATTGGATGAAAAGGTAATAGGAGTAATAGGCTTTTTGTGCTATTCTGAGGAACAAAAGCAGTATTTTTTAAGCAACAAGGAAAGCTTCATCAAATTTTTGGATCAGATATCCGGATTGATAGCGTTGAAAGCAAAATCCAGCAATGAAAATCTCAAACTTTCAGAAATGCTACAAATTTTAAAATCAGTAATCAACAAAGTAAGCGAATGTGTCCTTTTGGTTAACACAAAGAATGAATTAATAGATTACAATCTGGCAGGTGCCAAATTTTTAAACTATAGCAAGCATTCAAAGATTGAGTTTAAAAAACCTAAAATAAATGATGAAAAATATGCCTTTACTATAACGGTCAATGATACTGACTTTCGTGTTTTTGGTGAATTGAATGAATTTGTAACGACGGATGGAAGCCATAAAATTGCAATATTTGGCGAGCTTGCAGACTCTCATTTTAAGGTTGGAAACCACGCATTAAATGAAATCATAGGTGAAAGTCAAAATATTAAAGAACTGAAAGAAAGAATAAAGAAAATTTCAAAGAACAGCTCTACAGTATTGATAACAGGTGAATCAGGGACAGGCAAGGAGCTTATAGCAAGAGCTATACACAGTCTTTCAGACAGAAGTGGAATGCCGTTTATTGCAATTAACTGTGGAGCTATCCCAGATACGCTGCTGGAAAGTGAATTATTCGGATATGAAAAAGGCTCTTTTTCAGGAGCGGATCCAAGGGGTAAAATTGGAAAGTTCGAGATTGCAAATGGCGGAACTGTTTTTTTGGATGAGATAGCAGATATGCCTCTATATATGCAGGTTAAAATACTTAGAGTCCTACAGGAAAAAGTCGTAACAAGAATAGGGGCACATCAGCCCAAAAAGGTTGATGTAAGAATCATTGCAGCGACGAATAAGAATATTCCACAAATGGTTAAGGAGCAGACATTCAGAGAGGACCTGTTTTATAGACTTAATGTAATACCAATACATTCCTACCCCCTAAGAGAAAGAAAAGAAGATATAAAGCTGCTGACACAGTATTTTCTGAATAAGTATCAAGCACATTTTGGACGAAAGGGAATTAAAATTGACAAAAGCGTTTGGGATCTGTTATATATGTATGATTGGCCCGGAAATGTCAGAGAGCTTGAAAATGCTGTTGAATTCACTATTGCAATGCTAGATAACAACAACTGCATAGACATAAACGCACTTCCAAAATCAGTCAGGGAAAACAAGTCTGTCAAACGCGAAAATGGTGAAACCTTTAACTTGAAAAAGCTTGAGATGGAAACCATAAACAAGGTTCTGGAAATATGTGGTGAAACTACAGAGGGCAAATTAAGAGCTTCACAGCTATTGGGCATAGGAGTCGCTACATTATACAGAAAGTTAAAATAATTATCAAAGTGATAATTATTAATTGTCTTTGAATTGGAGAAAAGTTAATATATGAGGAATTTGGGCAATTATCAAAATGATAGCAATTATCATTTTGATAATTGCTTTTTTGTCTTTATTCCTTGGCAGATCTTGCTTTAATACTTGGCACAGATTTTGCTTTTTATATTCTCAAGGAAGTGATAAATTTGGAAAAAATTTTAAGACTACAATGTGTCAAATGTGGAGCAACGTATGCAGAGGATGAAGTTCAATATGTATGTCCAGATTGTGGGATTGAAGGTATTTTAGATGTTATATATGACTACGAGCTAATAGGGAGAGAACTCACAAAGGAATATCTATTGAATAATAACGATAGATCAATGAACAGGTATTTTCCTATTCTCCCGGTAGAGCTGATGGATTCCTTCGAACCATTGCAGGTTGGATATACTCCATTGTATAAGGTCAAAATGCTGCGAGAACAATTGGAGCTGGATAACTTGTACATTAAGGATGACTCGAGAAATCCTACCTTATCCTTCAAGGACAGGGCATCTTCAGTTGGAATAGCAAAGGCAAAGGAGCTTGAAAGAGACATCATTACAGCAGCTTCAACGGGAAATGCCGCAAGCTCGATATCTGGCTTTGCCGCATGTGCAGGAATTAAGAGCATAATATTTGTTCCCAAAACAGCACCGGAGGCAAAGGTAACACAATTATTGGTTTTCGGTTCAACTGTATTTTTAGTTGACGGTACCTACGATGAAGCCTTTGAGCTATGCTTCAAGGCAGCTGAGAAATTCGGTTGGTATAATAGGAGCTGTGCCATAAACCCATACTTGGTTGAAGGCAAAAAAACCGTTGCATTTGAGATAATAGAACAGCTTGACTTCAAAGTGCCAGATTACGTAGTCATGTCTGTTGGAGATGGATGCAGCATTAGCGGTGCTTACAAGGGGTTTGTGGAATTCCAAAAGCTCGGATTAATAGACAAGACTCCAAAAATGATAGGAATTCAGGCTGCAAAATCAAACCCTGTAACGAGAGCATGTAATAAGAATACATACGAATTTGAATATCGGAAGCCTGAAACCGTTGCGGACAGCATATCAGTCGGTATTCCTAGAAATGGCATCAAGGCTTTAAATGCAATTAAAGATTCTGGTGGTTATATGATAGATGTATCTGACGTAGAAATAGTAGAGACTATAAAGTACCTTGCATCAAATTCCGGTATTTTTGGGGAACCAGCTGGTGTTACGGGCTTTGCGGGTGTGAGAAAGCTTAAGCGGCTAGGCTTGATCAACAGGGAGGACTTGATTGTAACGGTAGTAACCGGATCAGGCTTAAAGGACTTGAAAACAGCTCAGCTGGCAACTCCTGAGGCACACAATGTATCTACTGATATTAATGACTTGGTGGAGCTGATGCGTAAAATACAAAAATAAAGAGGAAAGGTAAGGGGCAAAATGAGCAGCAGATATCAACAAATACTTGAACTTGCAGAAAAATACAAACCGCAGATGTCAAAGTTTCTAAGGGATATGATTTCGATACCTAGTGAGAGCTGTAATGAAGCGAGGGTTATACAGAGAATCAAGGAAGAAATGGAAGCAGTGGGGTTTGATAGAGTTGAAATTGATCCAATGGGTAACGTACTGGGATATATTGGGCATGGAAAGCATCTTATTGCGATGGATGCGCATATCGATACAGTGGGTGTAGGGAATATCAAGCTTTGGGATTACGATCCTTATGAAGGCTATGAGGATGATAAGATCATTTTAGGCAGAGGAGCCAGCGACCAGGAAGGCGGAATGGCTTCCATGGTATATGCTGGAAAGGTTATTAAGGATTTAAAGCTTGAAGATGATTTCACACTTCTTGTGGTAGGAACTGTTCAGGAGGAGGATTGCGATGGACTCTGCTGGCAGTATATTATAGAAGAGCAAAAAATAAGACCGGAATTCGTCGTTTTAACTGAACCGACCTCATGCCGGGTATATAGAGGACACAGGGGAAGGATGGAGATAAAGATTGCAACTCATGGAGTAAGCTGTCATGGGTCAGCACCTGAGAGAGGGGAAAATGCAATTTACAAGATGGCTCCAATACTGCAAGAGCTTGAGCATCTAAATGAGAAACTCATATCACATCCATTCCTGGGCAAAGGAACACTTACTGTTTCAGAGGTTTTCTTTACATCTCCATCAAGATGTGCTGTTGCAGATAGCTGCTGGATATCAGTGGACAGAAGGCTGACTGCGGGTGAAGACAAGGATTATGCATTGAACCAGATTAGAAGCCTGCCTTCGGTAATAAAGGCTAATGCTGAGGTTACAATGTATCCTTACAGCAGAGCTTCTTACACCGGTTTAGTATATCCTACAGAAAGCTATTTCCCGACTTGGTTTATAGAAGAGGAGCATCCGGTATGCAAATCTTTGTTGCATGCATATGAAAATTTATTTGAACAGGAAGCGTTATTGGATAAGTGGACATTCTCGACAAATGGAGTATCAATTATGGGGAAATACGGAATTCCATGTATTGGCTTCGGACCTGGTCATGAGGATCAAGCTCACGCTCCCAATGAAAGAACATGGAAAAATGAGCTTGTAACGGCTGCAGCGGTGTATGCGGCGATACCGCTCATATACACTGAAAGATATAGTGATCAAATGCCAGATTCAACTGAAAACTTAGCAATTAGATAGTAAGGGAGTGCAGATATGAAGGGTTTAGGAGAGCTAATCGATAAACTGAAAAAGCTTGATTCTATTAAGATGTACAATGAGGATTTTCTTCTTACGTGGGAGAAATCGCAAGAGGAAATTGAGGCAGTTTTAACAGTCGCTGACATATTAAGAAATTTGAGAGAAAACAATATTTCAACGAAGGTCTTTGACAGTGGGTTGGCTATATCTCAATTCAGAGATAACTCAACAAGGACAAGGTTCAGCTTTTCCAGTGCAGCTAATATGCTAGGTCTGACGGTTGCTGACCTGGATGAGGGTAAGTCACAAATAGCACATGGAGAAACCGTGAGAGAAACTTCAAACATGATTTCTTTCATGGCTGATGTAATTGGTATCAGAGACGATATGTATATCGGTAAGGGTAATACATACATGCGGGAGGTATCAAAGGCTGTCCAGGAGGGGTTTCAGGATGGAGTGCTTGAACAGCGGCCTACATTAGTAAATTTACAATGCGACATAGATCACCCAACTCAAAGCATGGCTGACCTGCTGCACATTGTGAACTATTTCGGCGGCATTGAGAATCTAAAAGGTAAGAAGCTTGCTATGACATGGGCTTATTCGCCGAGCTATGGAAAACCTCTTTCAGTTCCTCAAGGAATAATAGCCCTTATGACCAGAATGGGAATGGAAGTAACACTAGCCCATCCTGAGGGCTATGAACTAATGCCGGAAGTAATTGAAATTGCAAAGGAAAATGCAGCTAGAAGCGGTGGAAAATTTGAGATGACAACTTTTATGCAAGATGCTTTCAAGGATGCCGATATAGTATATCCCAAAAGCTGGGCACCATTCAAGGCAATGGAGAGAAGAACTGACCTATACGGAAATGGAGACTTCGACGGAATAAAGTGTCTTGAGAAGGAACTCTTGGCTCAGAATGCAAGCCACAAGGACTGGGAGTGCACAGAAGAAATGATGCTGCTTACCAAGAACGCTCAGACATTATATATGCACTGTCTCCCAGCTGATATCACTGGTGTGAGCTGCAAGGAAGGAGAAGTATCCGCGTCAGTATTCGATAGATACAGAGTGGAGCTTTATAAGGAAGCGGGATTCAAACCTTATATTATTGCAGCAATGATGTTCCTCAGCAAGGTTGAAAATCCAGTGGAAATAATAGAAAAGCTGATTGAAAATAGCACCCCCAGGTTTTTTAAGTAATAAAATCTTATAACTATAGGAGGTTACAATGCATAAGCTTATAGATTTGACAATCAATGAAGAGCAATTGGATAGAACAGTCGATATTGCAAGGAAAAGAAATTTGGTTATTCCTACATTTGCTCAAATGAAGGATCCTGATAAAATACCTGATTCTATAAAAGAGAAATTAAGAGACGTAGGGCTTTGGGACGTAGACCCCTTGAATCTGTTCAGAATATCGTGGAAGAACGAGGCTGTGGAAAAAGGCGGGCTTTACAACAAGCTTCCAAACTATGTGGAGTTGCCAAGTGAGCTAACAGGTGTCAAAGCAAGGATTTTTGCCATGACAGGAAAGTTTTTCCCAACAGGTGCTCATAAGGTTGGAGCAAGCTTTGCTTGTCTGGTACCAAGATTGGTGTCTGGGCAGTTTGACCCAGCGTATCATGAAGCGGTGTGGCCTTCTACTGGCAATTATTGCAGGGGAGGTGCGTACAATTCAGCATTACTAGGATGCAAATCAATCGCAATTCTACCAGAAAACATGAGCAAGGAAAGATTTGAATGGCTCAGTAAGGTTGCAGGAGAAGTAATAGCAACACCGGGATGTGAAAGCAATGTAAAGGAAATATATGATAAAACCTGGGAGCTTAGAAATACACGTGACAATGTAGTTATTCTGAACCAGTTCGGTGAATTGGGCAATCACCTTTGGCACTATGAGGTTACCGGTAATGCGATGAATGAAATTATCAAGGCTGAAATGAGAGAAAAGAGCAATTTCGCAGGCGTCTGCTTGACATCCGGATCTGCAGGGACACTAGGAAGCGCCGATTATATGAAGGATCGATATCCCATGTCAAAAATCGCTGTAGGAGAGGCATCACAGTGCTCCACCCTTCTGGATAACGGCTTCGGAGACCATAGGATAGAAGGAATCGGAGATAAGCACATACCTTGGATACACAATGTTAAAAATACAGATATGGTCATAGGCATTGATGATGAAGACAGCTTGGCACTTTTACGTTTATTCAATGAACCTTCGGGACAAGAATACCTGCAAAGCATCGGAGTGAATCAAAGTGTAATAGAAAAACTGTCCTGGGTAGGTATATCCGGAGCAGCCAATATACTCATGTGCATTAAGTTTGCTAAGTATTATGAGCTCACAGAAAATGATATGGTTATCACTGTACTAACTGACTCTGCTGAAATGTATCAGTCCAGGCTGATGGAAATGGAAGAAGACAGAGGATTTAAATACACAGTCCAGAATGCTGTGCTTGACCATGGAAAAAACATCCTTGGCGTAAAAACTGATAATATGGACGAACTGACATATAGAACAAGAAAGAGAATTCACAATCTTAAATATTATACTTGGATTGAACAGCAGGGTTACGAACTGGAAGAGCTGAACGCGCAGTGGTATGACTATAACAACTATTGGGATAAACTGCACAAGATGGGTGCAGAGCTTGACAAGCTTATTGAGGAATTCAATGTAAGGGTTGGCATTGAACTGTAGTATATTGGAAGGACTCTATGGAGCTAATTGAAGAAAAATATTTACAAAGTGAAGAAAAACACACCTTATCCATGTGAAAACATGACAGTAGATAGGTACAGGTACCAAAGTCATACTGGTATCAAACCTTGAGACAGGAATTGGATACTCTTGAGTCCAGCATATATATTGATTAACAGGCTAGAAATTGTGATTTCAGCCTGTTTTTATTTTTTGTTTTCTAAAATTGTTTTTGTTGCACTACCTTTTACTTTAAGGAAATTAAAGTCGAAAGGTGCTTTTAGCAAAAAAAAATAAGGAGAGTACGGTAAATATTATAAAGTCTATTGTAATAAGTCGAAGGCAGTACACATAGACATATATACATAAATTAAATTAAGCATATTCTTGGTCTGAATATACTTACTAAAAAGATGTAAGGGGTAATTTTATGAGTAAAAAGGTACTCAATAAGATATTGCTGATTATGTTTTTCGTTAGTATATTTTTTGCATCCTATATTGAGTTGAAAAATAACCTACAGCAATTAAAAGTGGAGTATAAAAGTGAGCGAGCTAAAGTGACTGATGCAACAGCACTGCAGTCTGGAAAATATAATGAAATTATTGATATGGATACTAAGAATATAAATATATTTAAAATCTTAATGGGTCAAATTGAACAAAAGTACAGCAAAGGTAATTGGAAATCGGTTGAAAGAAAAGACAGCTATAACAATGAGCTGCAGTTTTACAGCAAAGAAAATGTTTTTATTAAAGACAATATCATTGAAATCACATCCAAAAAAGAAAACAAAGGAAACAAATTATACACATCAGGGCTTGTAGAAAGCACATATGCCTATAAATACGGATATTTTGAATTTACCATCGAGATTTCAGAAGGCAAGGGAATATTTCCTGCAATTTGGTTTTTGCCCAACTATGATTACGAAGTTTTGGAAATCGATTTATTCGAAATGATTGGAAGTGAACCCTATACTTTTTATGGGGTCATTCATTTTGTCGAGAATGGCATACAGGATTCGGATTACTTCAAATACAAAGCTCCAAAAAAAGAAAATTACTCAGTTGCTTTAGAGTGGAATACAGAAGCTTTAACCTGGTATATAGATAATCAGAAAATATACACGACAACGAAGGGGGTACCTCAGGAATATATGTATATCATAATTAATCAGGCAATAGGTGGAGACTGGCCCGGAGATCCTGATGATTCAGTTTTTCCAAATAAATTCAAAGTTACTGCAACAAAGTTAGAGCCGGTATTTAAGAAAGGCAGGAATTAGCAAATGTTAATTTACTTAATTCTTTTCATAAGTACTTTTTTTTCGATATATCATCTAATATGTTCCTTGAAATTTAAGGATAGGAAGATATTGCACCAAGTTAGCCGCAAAGGCATTGCCATTTTAGTGCCCTGCTACAATGAGGCGCCAATTCTGAAATATACGATAGAAGGTCTTTTAAACGTTGAGTATGATAACCTAGAAGTAATATTTATAAACGATGGCTCAAAGGATGATACTTTTCAGGTATTACATGAGCAGCTTGATCTAGATCTTTGGGAAAACGACAGTATCGTTCCTTTATCTGATAAAGTACTGGGGATATATAAATCAAATAAATATCCATATATGTATGTAGTTGATAAATATAATAGTGGAAAAGCAAGCAGTTTAAACATTGGAATTTCGTATGTTCAAAAAGAATTGATTATTACAATGGATGGAGACTGTGTACTGGAGAAAAATGCTCTGATTAATATGAATACGATATTTGATGATGAAGATGTTATTGCAGCAGGTGGAGTAGTTCATATTATGCAGATGTTTAAATTAGACAACAAGTTTACCCATGTCGTCTTAATGCAAGTATTGGATTATATAAAGGGATTCTATTTTTATAAGGCATCCCTTGCATACAATGATGCATTAAGCATCATTTCAGGGGCTTTTGGAGCGTTTAAGAAGAATGTGCTCTTGGATGTTGGTGGATTTAGAACAGGTTTAGGAGAGGATATTGATATAACCTTACGCTTTCATGAATATGCTAAAACACACAACAAGAAAGTAGTTTTCAGCAGAAATGCCATTTGTTATACAGAGTGTCCAGAAAGCTTATCAGAGCTAATTCAGCAGCGTGTGCGATGGCAAAAGGGGTTTGTAGATGCAATTTTGAATAACAGCAGTTTTCTACTTAACAATGTGTTTAAAAACAATGTGTGTTTTTTCATTATTATTGATGCACTACTGAGCAATTCATTTGCCACTGCTGTATTTATCGTTAATATTATCTTGATACTCATGAAGGTGACTTACGGCTATTCCATCTATATGTTTGCTTATTTTTTAAATACAATAATATTTAATATCATTTGTTCCATTGTTGCTATCAAATTAGCAAACAGAAGTTTACCCACCATAAAAATGCATACACTTTTTTCTATGATTGTTTATGATATGATGTTTTTTCAGTTTTTAAGAATATTCTTCTTTTTAATCGGAACAGTTACCTATTATTTTGATAATAAACACTGGTATAAGGTTCATAGAACATATAACAGCTATAAGGTATAACGAGGCAAAAGATGTCCCCCACTTCTATAAGTGGCGGGTTCCAATTTCTGCAAGAGGTGGTGGGCATATATCCCCTGCCTCGTTGAAACGCTCGGGTAGGTTTTTTGCAAAAATACAAAAAACCTTTCAGTAAAATCTTGTTATAAGCGTGTGAGGGCTTAAACATGGAAAAACAAGTAAACTTACATAGGCA
>Ga0154410_1021_pt10 | contig 13171 bp, 17 predicted proteins | sample RifGroB2_FD_115914 | JGI IMG/M metagenome (GOLD analysis project Ga0154410, IMG submission 115914) | Clostridiales bacterium GWB2_37_7
TACCTGACTATCGGGTACTTTTTATCTTTATAAAAACTGTAACACCTTTTACATATACGCATAATATATTATTATGATTGATAATCGGCTTCCTGGAGGTGTAAGATTTTAATGGATAGGTTTGTAATAAATGGAGGTAGTAGAATTGAGGGCGAAATCAAGGTAGATGGAGCAAAAAATTCAGTACTTCCAATTTTGGCAGCAACAATCATTAATGCAGGGGAATCTATCGTTCACAATGTGCCTGATTTAAAGGATGTGGAAACCTTGACAGGGGTATTAAAGAGTATAGGCTGCAAGTGTTTCTATGAGAATAACACAATAATGGTCAAATCTGATAATATTATGGATATCAATATACCGGAAAAACCAGTAAGAGAAATGCGATCCTCTATCATATTGCTGGGAGCAATGATAGCCCGTACTGGTCAGGCAAAAATTAGCTATCCGGGAGGGTATGATAACATAGTGTCAAATATTTTTAATTCCTTTGTACTTTCTTATCATATCAATAAATGCCCGAACATCTTCTACTTCAATGCCAGCCCCTTGCAATTCCTCGGCAATTGTAAGGTATTCCGGTCTTAAATCCTTTCTTTTCAAGTCTGTGAGTATGTTTTTTGTAGTGATTGGTTCTTTTTGCGCTACATTGCTTGTCATTTCCACTATGGGTTCTCCGGTAAGATACTCAATAGTCACACCAAAGAAATCAGCTAAATTTTGTATTGTATAATAATCTGGCTTAATTATTTCGCCCTCATATTGAGATATTAGGGTCTTATCTATACTCAGAGCATCAGCCAATTCTTTCTGGGTGATATTTCTTTCCAGTCTAAGTGTGATTAGTCGCATTCCTTTAAGGGAAATTTTTCTTTCAGCTTCAGCAGTATCAAAGTCATTTGGATTATGCAAAAATGTAAGACTTTGTGACTGTTGGTATTTCTGTACTTGAACTGCTTCAACCTCTTGTATTGGTGTTATCACGGAGGAGTATCTTTTGATTACTTTAATAGGCTTTTGTAAAAATTTAAGCTTAGCCTGTTTCTTGGATTTATGGTTCTTATGCAGCTTCGTCAGGCTTAGAAGCTTAGCTTCTGGATAATTCAAATGGACAGCTAAAAGCTTAAGTGTCTCAATATCGGGATGAACAGTTTCACCATTCTCAATTCTGCTGATGGTGGTGTTGCTTAAACCTGATATTTGAGCAAATTTCCTCTGGGAAAGGCCCTTTTCTTTACGTAGTCTTGTAACTAAATCAGCGAGATTTAATTGTTCTTTGTTACTAATCAATGCCAAGCATCCTCTCAAATCAATATCACTACTATTTTATCAGATAATTCAGTGATAGTAACTGTTTTTTTCAAAACATTATGCATAGTACAAGTAACGAAGGACATAGGCATAGTAAAAAGCTCCTATTTAACTATGTATATGAGGAGGAGCTTTTATAATTATCCTAAGGGTGTGCAACCATTAGGAGGAAATCGACACACCTATGCAGGCATAAGAAAGTTTGAGGGCGCAATATGAAAATAGTAGAATCTCAATTTGGATACGTTGTTTTACTTACACCAGAGGAACATGGAACTGCTGCGATAGCTGAAAAAATTGAAAAACTGAAGACAACCGGCAAGGTTGCAATCATTGTTTCTGGTAGAGAGGATGTAATGGATGTGATATGCAGAATGCTAAAAACAGGTAGTTGAAATAAACAATCAGGGAGGCGATAGGATGAGGGTAGTGGGCTATGTTAGACTGTCTAGAGATGAGGATAAAGAAAGCTATAGCTCAATTCTTTCACAAAAGAGCATCATAGAAGAATATGCTTTGCAGCATAATTGGACAGTTTCAAAGTACTATGAGGATGATAATTGCTCGGGCTATTCCTTCGATAGACCTGCATTTAATGAGCTGATCAAAGCGATGGAAAAGCACAGCATTGATATTATAATAGCCAAGGACCTGTCAAGAATAGGTAGACATAATGCTTATACATTGCTGTTTCTTGATAAAATAAAAAGGCTCAATAAAAGACTCATTTTACCAAAGGAAGGCAGAGGCTACGATACAGTTGAAGATGAAAGTGATTTGCTAGGTATCACAACTTGGTACAATGAAATGTATGTAAAGGATATTTCGAGGAAAATAAAAAGCAGCATGAAGGCCAAACAAAAAGAAGGAAATTTGATTATCAAGGAAGTCTTTGGTTATAAGAGGAGTCTGGATAATAAGCATAGACTGGAGATTGATTTGGAAGCAGCAGAAATCGTGCAAAACATTTTTAAGCTTTATTTATCAGGTATAGGCTATCGAAAGATTGCAGAAGTATTAAACCAGCAAAAGTGTCCAACTCCTTCTCAATATCATATGTACAAAGAAGAAGGCTTATTAAAGAGGGGTAACATAGCAGAATTGTGGAATTCTGTACATGTTCAAAGGATACTGAAGAACGACATATATATAGGTACCCTACGATTAGGTAAAACTGAAAAGAAAGTGATAAAAGGAAAATCTCAGAAAATACCGCAGGATATGCAATATATATTTGAAAACAATCATCCTGCTATTGTAAGTATAGAATTGTTTAAGGAAGTTCAAAAAATTTCAGAGGGGAGAAAGAAGAATCACAACAGGGGAGCAGCTTCCTTGCATAATATCTTTGCAGGTCTTATTTTTTGTCAAAACTGTGGTTCATACATGATCACATACAAAAAACAAGGTAAGGCAAAAAGCTATATTTGTGGAAACTATCATAAATATGGCAGACAAAGCTGTATGCGTCATACTGTTCAGGAGGATGTGCTGCAGGAGTCTGTAAAGGAGTGTCTAAAAGCACTGGCTGTTGAATACTCAGAAGAAATAAGAAATATACAAATAGAAACTGAAAACAATATGTGTAATAATAATCATCAGCTTATAAATATACTGTTGCAAGAGCAACAGCAAAGAAAAAAACAGCTAAGGCAGCTTATTATGCAAAAAACCATTGGAATGGAAAAGGAAAATAGCATGGAGTATCAAAATATTATCAATGACAGTTTTGCAGAACTGGAAAAGGAAATAAAACAGAGGCTTTTATATGCAGATAGAAGAATAAAGGAGCTGCAGCAAGAGCTGCAGGCTGCCGATGAGAGCATACATCCAGATCCCTATGAGCTCCTTATAGGAATGATTAATAAGCCTCTGCTTGAGAAAAAATATGTAGAAATATTGATCGATAAAATTTTGATTGACAGTGATGGAAGCCCTACTATATATATGAAAGTAGATTTTGAAGCATTATGTAGTCATAACCGGGAGGCTGCGAACTTGGTCCCAGACCTATAGATATGCATTTAGCAGGCCTCAAAAGGCTAGGTGCCCATATAACGGAATCTCATGGTTATATTTATTGTGAGTGCAGCAAGCTGATTGGTACAGAAATCCATCTTGATTACCCCAGCGTAGGGGCGACGGAGAATATCATGCTGGCATCTGTGGCTGCAAAGGGAACTACCATCATATATAATGCTGCAAAGGAGCCAGAAATAACAGATTTGCAGGATTTTTTAAATAAAATGGGTTCAAAAATTACTGGTGCAGGTACCAGTACTATAAGAATAGACGGAGTATCAAATTTCAATGATGTTGAACACAAAATAATTGCGGATAGAATTGTAGCAGGCACTTTTATGTCCGCTGCTGCAATTACCGGCGGGGATTTAGTGATTGATGATATAGACAATCAGCACGTCAGACCTATCATTGCAAAGCTTGCGGAAAGTGGATGTATAATCAAAGAATATGAGAATAAGCTCCATATTTCAAACCCCAGCAAGCGTTTAAAAGCAATTGAAGTTATTAAAACACTCCCTTACCCTGGTTTTCCAACAGATATGCAGGCCCAAATGATGTCAGTCACTACCTTGGCAAAAGGAACAAGTGTATTTATTGAGACTGTTTTTGAAAGTCGTTATAAGCAAGCAGAAGAGTTGATTAAGATGGGAGCCAATATTAGGATTGATGGTAGAACAGCTGTTATAAAGGGCGTGAAAAAGCTGACAGGTGCTAGAGTAGTAGCTAGAGACCTAAGGGGTGGTGCTGCATTGGTTTTGGCAGGTCTTGCTGCAGAAGGCACAACTATTATTGATAATATCAAGACTCATGTAGATAGAGGTTATGATAGGCTGGAAATAAAGTTGAAAAAGATTGGAGCAGATATTCAAAGAGTGAGTGTTTAATGGTATACTTATTAAGTTAAATGAAATATGTTTATTCCTCCTCTATTTCATAAATTCCTCTTTCGATTAAGTAGAAAGAGTGAATTTTTTGATAAACATTGTACAAGCATGAGGTGAATCTATGAGAAAGGCTTTTAAGTACATACTATTTTTACTGCTGACTGCCTTTACAGCCGCATTTTTGCTGACTTCATCTTTGTTTAATATCAGGACGATTAACGTAATAGGCAACAATAGAGTAAGTCAGCAGGAAATAATAAGAGCATCGGGGTTAAACTATCAGCAAAATATTTTTAGAATTAATACCATGGAGACCATGAAGAATGTTTTTCAGAATCCTTATGTGGAAAAAATAAAAATTAGAAGAGGACTACCTAATATTATTAATATTGATATAATAGAGAGAGAGCCTATTGTCTTGGTTCCTTATGTCGGCTCTTATTTGTATGTAGATTCTCATGGGATTGTAGTTGAGATAAGCACCTCGATAGAGAAAATGAAGCTCCCTGTTATAAAAGGCTTGAAATTTAATACCTTCAAGCTGGGAGAAGAGATTAAAGTTGAAAACAAGCTACAGCTTATCAGTGTGATTAATCTAATAAACGAAATAAAAAAGACAGGAATAAGCCAAGAAATTGCGGAGATCAATGCAGAAAACATTCTGGATCTTAAACTGATAACAAAAAGTGGTATTACAGTAAATTTGGGGGATGATAGTAATATCAATACAAAGATTCCACTTGCAAAAGCAATATTACAAGATTTAGACACAAAAAAATTAAAAGGAACTGTAGAAATGGGGCATGAGGGCAATCCCGTATTTAGGCCCGAGTAACAATACTGGAGGTAGTATATGAAGAATTACAAGTTTCAACTGGCATTGGCTTTGGTATGTATTGTATTAGGGGTAATGCTTTCAATACAGTTTAAAACTGTAAAAACAGGAGTCGGTCCGGTATCAGAAAACAGAGCAAGAGAGCTGGCTTCACAACTCAAAAAGACGAGGGAAGAAAGAGATAACCTTTTGAACATGAAAAATGATTTGGAGAAAAAAATCAGGGAGTATGAAAATCAGGCATCAACAGGCAGCGTTTCGGCAAAGATGTTAAAAGAAGAACTTGATAATGTCCGTATCATTGCAGGACTTGAAGACGTTGAGGGACCTGGTGTATTGATTACACTTGATGATTTAAACTTTGGTGAATCGGTAGGTTTTCCTTTGATTTCTCATGATAAGCTTTTATTATTGGTAAATGAACTAAATGCTGCTGGTGCAGAGGCGATATCGATTAACGACCAAAGAATCATTTCCTCAACTGAAATAAGACAGGCAAATGTACATATTAACATTAATACTGTTGAATTTGCCCCACCTTTTATAGTTAAAGCAATTGGCGACCCTAAGACTTTAGAGGGTGCTATAATGATGAGGGGTGGAATAATAGAAGATATTAAGAATATTGAAATTGCAGCAACTGTGAAGCAAGAACAAAGCATTAAGATCCCTAGATATAATGGAGTAATAGAGAAGAAGTTTGCAAAAGTAGTTAAAGAGGGTGAAACTCAATAAATGAAAAAGCAACTAACTAATTATTATTTCTTGTTTATTGCAGTTTTTATAAGCTATCTTTTGACGGTACAAATAAGATCCAATGTAGTACCGTATCAAGGCATAGTTACTATACCTAAGATATTGGAAATGAAAAATGAAATTGAGAATATAACCAATGAAAGCCTTAAGTTAGCCAGCTCAATAAGCGAAGCACAATTGAAGCTTCGGGGCTACGAAACAAGTATTAACACAACGGGTAATGTACTTGAAAATATGAAGCAAGAATTAGAAGCTGCGCGTAGTTTTGCTGATTTTGAGAAAATGGAAGGTCCGGGAATAATAATTACAATGAATGATAGCCTAACTGAGATCAGCGCAGAAGAGAATCTAAATTGGTATCTTATTCATAATAGTGATATTTTAGAAATTATAAATGAACTGCGAGATGCAGGTGCAGAAGCCATATCCATAAATGGCGAAAGAGTCACTGCTACTTCTACTATAAGATGTGGAGGACCAACAATAAATATTGATGGTAAGAGACATGCGGTACCTTTTGTTATAAAGGCTATAGGTGATCCTCAAAAACTTGAGGCGAGCGCTACAGCTCCATCAGGATATATTGATCTAATGGAATATTATGATATTCGAATAGACGTTCAAAAGGTTGATAAGCTTATAATAAATGCTTATGACGGAGAATACAAACTTAATTATCAGAAGAAAACAGAGGACGGTGAATAATTTGATTATACCTGTGATTGGATTAATTATAGGAATTCTTTTGGGAGTCTACCTCCCAATATCTATACCTGTGCAATTTTCATCCTATATGTCAGTTGCAATTTTGGCAGCATTAGATTCAGTATTTGGTGGAATACGCTCTAGCATAGAGAAGACCTTTAACATTGAAATATTTATTTCTGGTTTTTTTGGAAATGCTATTCTAGCTGCAATTCTTACATATATTGGAGACCAGCTTGGCGTACCAATTTTTTATGCAGCTATATTTGCCTTTGGAGTAAGATTGTTCCAAAACTTTGCAATTATAAGAAGATATATATTCAGCTCACATAAAAATTAAAAAATATTTCTTAGAAATAAAGGAAATTGGGCATTTATGTTGAATTTTTAATATGTTATTTATGCTAATGAAATTTTTATATAAACAGTTATTTAGGGAGGTTATATTGTGCTAGAGTTCGATATCGATTTAAATTCTGTCGCGCAGATAAAAGTTGTAGGTGTTGGCGGTGCCGGTAATAATGCAGTTAATAGAATGATAGCTGCAGGCTTAAGAGGTGTAGAGTTTTACTCTATAAATACTGATAAGCAAGCACTATACCTTTCACAAGCACCTAACAAAATCCAAATTGGCGAAAAGCTTACGAAAGGCTTAGGTGCAGGTGCAAATCCTGAAATGGGTAAAAAGGCTGCTGAAGAAAGCAGTGAAGATATAAAGAAAATGCTGGAAGGCGCAGACCTTGTATTTGTTACTGCCGGTATGGGCGGAGGTACAGGCACCGGAGCGGCACCAGTAGTTGCGCAAATTGCAAAGGAGCTGGGGATACTTACTGTTGGTGTTGTAACAAGACCATTTGGTTTTGAGGGAAAAGTTAGAAAGATGCAGGCAGAAAGAGGCCTTGCAGACTTGAAGGACAAGGTTGATACCTTGGTTACAATTCCAAACGATAGACTCCTTCAAATTGTTGATAGAAAAGCGTCCATTATGGATGCATTCCGTATAGCAGATGATGTTCTTAGACAAGGGGTTCAGGGTATATCAGACCTAATTGCTGTACCTGGGCTTGTAAATCTCGACTTTGCAGATGTTAAAACAATTATGTTAAACAAAGGACTAGCTCATATGGGAATTGGTAGAGCCAGTGGAGAAAAGAGAAGTGCGGAGGCTGTTAAACAAGCTATCCATAGTCCATTGCTTGAGACTTCCATTGAAGGAGCAAAGAGTGTATTGCTTAACATTACAGGCGGTATGGATTTAGGTATATTTGAGGTTAATGAAGCAGCTGACTTGGTATTCCAATCAGCTGACCCAGATGCAAATATAATTTTTGGTGCAGTAATCGATGAAAGCATGAAGGATGAGATTAGAATCACAGTTATAGCAACGGGCTTTGATGAAAATAAGCCTATGATGCTTCCGGAAGACAAGGTTGAGGTTATACATAACCCTGGAGAAAAGAAAGCTGAAGGTCTAAAAAATGGCTATAGAGATGATGATCTGGATATTCCAACATTCTTAAGAAACAAACTTAAATAGATGAGTAAAACCGGCGAGAGCCGGTTTTTTTATGTCGTTTTTTAGATATGATATTTTTTATTCGACTTCTAATTATGACATGTATTTCATAGGTATTTATATATAATATCAATATAGTAACATAATCAGAACGCAAGGCAGGTTTGACCATGGAAACTTATGTTTATGGCGATATAATACTGCTGGAAAACTTTATTATGAATTTCATTATTCTATGGTGTACAGCGAAGCTCCTTAAACATAAACGCCCTTGGTTTCTGCTTGCAATTGCAGCTTCCTTAGGTGCTTTATATGCCCTAGGCTCATATTTTGACGAGTTTAAAACCTTCTATACACCTTTTATGAAAGTCATTTTTTCAATCTTTATTATTATCGTTGCTTATTTACCCCATCATATTAGGGATTTTGTAAAGCTAATTGCATTATTCTATATTATATCTTTTATGTTTGGCGGTGCAGCCTTTGGATTGTTCTATTTCTTGAATGGCTTGAAATACATAAGTTATGGAACCTTCTATATTAAAGACTTTCCTGTAAAAACTCTTGTTATCTCAATTGCTATTGCATATTTCGTGGTTAAATATAGCTGGGATTTTGTGCAGTACAGGGTAAAACGGGAGAAAATCATTACAGAAATCTATATCATTTTGGATAATAAAAAAACTGCCATTATGGCACTGGTTGATACAGGTAATGCTTTGCATGAGCCCATTACTAATGCACCTGTGGTGGTGGCGGAATATTCATCCATAAAGGAGCTGCTGCCTATAGAAGTACAAAAAATATTTGAACAGGACAATCAAAATGATTTCAATATGATAGCACATATTATGTCAAGTTCAGAGTTGGTAACTCGTTTTAGAGTAATACCTTTTAAGTCATTGGGTAAAGAAAATGGGATGTTACTTGGCTTTAAGCCAGATGAAATACAGTTGATGGAAAACAACAAGCAGCAAATTATAGAAAATATTATAATTGGCATTTACAACAAGAAGCTGTCAAACAGCGGAGAATACAGTGCCCTAATACATCCAGATATATTGAATTTATAATTGCAATTATTATAAGAGGGGGAAGTGCCATGCACAAGATTTTAAGACGCATTAATTTATTCAGAAAGATAATGATTATTAAAATATTTCAGTATTTTAATTTATATAGAGATACATATGTACATTATATTGGAGGTAGTGAAGCCTTACCTCCACCCTTGGAAAATGATGAGGAAAGCTATCTGCTGTCGAGACTTAAAGACGATGAAGAGGTAGTCAGAGCGATTCTAATAGAGAGAAATTTAAGACTGGTGGTCTATATAGCACGAAAGTTTGAAAACACAGGTGTAGGGGTAGAGGATTTGGTTTCCATAGGTACAATTGGTCTTATAAAGGCTGTAAATACCTTTGATCCTGATAAAAAGATTAAGCTGGCAACTTATGCATCCCGTTGCATAGAAAATGAGATTTTGATGTATTTGCGAAGAAATAACAAGGTAAAGACAGAAATTTCTTTTGATGAGCCTTTAAACATTGATTGGGATGGCAACGAGCTGTTGTTATCTGACATTTTGGGAACAGACAATGATATCATATATAGATATTTGGAGGATGAAATAGATAAACAGCTATTGACTATAGCCCTAAGGAAGCTTTCGGAACGCGAAAAGAAGATCATGGAATTGAGGTTCGGTTTGAATGACGGAGTGGAGAAAACCCAAAAGGAAGTAGCTGACATGCTGGGAATATCTCAATCATACATATCCAGGCTGGAAAAAAGGATCATAAAAAGACTAAAAAAAGAAATTAACAGAATGATGTAGGTGAGAAATTTCAGGAGTATATCTTAGTAAAATAGGAGATATATTCCTATTGCTTTTTTTGGAGAAGTGTGCATGGAGGACATGCTGCACATGTTGAAAATCAAGGTGTCCAAGCACATACAATATTTTGGGAAATTAATATTTAATGTATAAAAATAGTTCGGGTGGTAATAATTTTAATGTCAACAATATATAAAGGGTGTGCTAAAGATGATGCTAAACAAAGTAGAAATATGCGGAGTAAATACTTCAAAACTGCCCGTACTCTCTAATGATAAAATGGTTGAATTATTAAAGAAAATGCAAGCCGGGGATTATTCATCAAGAGAAGAGTTTATAAGAGGAAATTTAAGATTGGTACTCAGTGTTATTCAGCGATTTAACAATCGGGGAGAATATGTTGATGATCTATTCCAGGTAGGATGTATAGGCTTGATTAAGGCTATAGATAATTTTGATTTAAGCCAGAATGTTAGATTTTCTACCTATGCTGTACCTATGATTATTGGTGAGATACGAAGGTATCTGAGAGATAATAACAGTATTAGGGTTAGTAGATCTCTTCGTGATATTGCTTATAAGGCACTGCAGGTAAGAGACCAATTGATTAACAAGAACTCCAAGGAGCCAACAGTATCGGAGATTGCCAAGGTGCTTGAATTGCCTGTAGAGGAAGTTGTATTTGCGCTAGATGCAATCCAGGACCCAGTATCACTGTTTGAACCAATATACCATGACAGTGGCGATGCAATTTATGTTATGGACCAGGTATCTGATGATAAGAATATCGATGATAATTGGTTGGAAAGTATAGCTCTTAAAGAGGCGATGAAGCGACTAAATGACAGAGAGAAGCTTATACTCAACCTGCGATTCTTTGAGGGACGCACTCAAATGGAGGTAGCTGACGAAATTGGAATATCACAAGCTCAAGTATCCAGACTTGAAAAGACGGCATTGAGCCATATGAGGAAGTACATTTGAGATAAAATCGGCACTAGCTGCCGATTTTTTATGCTTTTTTTCGCCAAAATAAGTCAAAAGTCCTATATGAAACCCTCCTATATTCCTGTTCTATTTTATTGAACAAGTTATATATTAGTATTAATGACTATTTCAAAGAGGGGGATGCGGTATGATTAAAACATCAGAGTTAAAGCAAAAGGAAGTTATAAATATAAATGATGGCAGAAGACTAGGATTGGTAAGTGATGTGGAAATAAACATGGAGACAGGTAATTTGGAGGCTATAATTATACCCGCCGGTGGAAAGTTCTTGGGGCTATTTAGCAAAGAAAATGATATGGTTATAAACTGGACCAGTATAAAAAAGATAGGGGTAGACGTTATTTTGGTAGACGGGTCAGGATACTAGATTTTACATTTTTTTTAAATATACGACAAAAAGAGATATATAAAGCTATAAGGAGATAAAAAACCAACAATTGAAAAGAAAGCAAAATATAGATATGCTATCCAATATTATGTGGTATATAATATATGTAGTACTATATGTTGTGATTATATGTAAACGAAGGATTGACAGAGAGGAGGAGTCGCAATGAAGTGCCCATACTGCGGCTATAGTGAAAGTAAGGTTGTGGATTCTCGACCAACAGAAGAAGAAACGGCTATACGAAGAAGAAGAGAATGCGAAAAGTGTGCGAAACGCTTTACTACTTATGAAAAGATAGAAGAAGTACCTTTGATAATCGTTAAGAAGGATGGCAGCAGAGAATTATATCAGCGAAGTAAAATTATTAATGGCTTTTTAAAGGCTTGTGAAAAACGCCCCGTATCCCTAAAGCAAATAGAGGAAGTAGTAGACGAAATAGAAAAGGAGCTTTATAACTCCATGGATAAGGAAATAGACAGTAAGAAAATAGGCGAGCTAGTCATGAAAAGACTTAAACAGCTGGACGATGTTGCCTATGTTAGATTTGCCTCTGTTTATAGACAATTCAAGGATTTAAACACCTTTGTGGAGGAGCTTAACAAACTTATAAACGAAAGATAGGGGGAGCAGGAATGTTTACAAAAGTTAAAAAAAGAGATGGAAGAATAGTTGATTTTAGCAAAGAAAAAGTTACAAGTGCAATTTTTAAAGCAGCGAGATCCGTAGGTGGCGAAGACTATGAAACAGCTGAGAACCTTACTGAAAGAGTTATATCTTTTGTTTGTAAATACAATAAAAGTGAGATTCCTGATGTAGAATACATACAGGATGCAGTAGAAAAGGTGTTGATAGAAACAGGGCATGCTAGAACTGCAAAGGCTTACATACTTTATAGATCCAAACGTACAAGGATGAGAGAGACAAAAAGTGAGCTTATGGATGTCGTAAAGGACATATTGATAGAAACCAGCAGAGAGAATGCCAATGTAGGGAATTCCCCCTCTGCAAAAATGCTGCAGATAGCATCGGCAGCAAGCAAATACTATTATCTGAACAACATCATTCCTGAGGAAATGAGCAAGGCTCATACTAGCGGGGATGTACATATACATGATTTGGATTACTATGGCAAAACCTTAAATTGCCTTCAAATAGATTTAACTGATCTGCTGGTAAAGGGTTTTAATACCGGATATGGTTTTATTAGACCGCCAAAAAGGATCTCTTCAGCGACAGCGCAAGCAGCTATTATACTTCAAAGCAATCAAAATGATATGTTTGGGGGACAAAGCTTCCCTCATTTCGATAAAAGTATGGCGGAGGTTATACGAACTCATTGCCTTGACACAACGGAGGAAGAGGTTTTTCAAGCTATGGAGGGCTTGGTATATAATTTAAATACCATGCACAGCAGAGCAGGCGCACAAGTTCCGTTCAGCAGCATAAATATAGGAACAGATACTTCAAAAGAAGGAAGAATCGTTAACTTTGCTATGCTCAAGGCATTTGATAAGGGCTTGGGAAAAGGGGAAAGTCCAATATTTCCTAATCTGGTATTTAGGCTAAAGGAAGGAGTCAACTTCAATCCTGAAGATCCTAATTATGATTTATTTCAGCTTGCCATGGAGGTATCTTCTAAGAGAATGAATCCAACCTTTAGCTTTATGGATTCTAGCTTTAACAGAAAATACGGTGATGAAGTGGCATACATGGGTTGTCGTACCAGAGTTATTGGCAATCGACATGGTGAGGAAAAAGCAGGTAAGCGAGGCAATATAACACCGATCACATTAAATCTGCCCAAAATAGCTTTGCGTACAGAAAATGTTGAGGATTTTTTTACAGAATTGGACAACCTGTTGCAGCTTTCCTGCAATCAACTTCTGCATAGATTTAATGTGATAGC
>Ga0154410_1036_pt3 | contig 12974 bp, 12 predicted proteins | sample RifGroB2_FD_115914 | JGI IMG/M metagenome (GOLD analysis project Ga0154410, IMG submission 115914) | Clostridiales bacterium GWB2_37_7
ACGATAACATGTATTGCAATTCTTTTTCCCAACCCAGCTAATGATATAGTTGCTGAAATTGGTACTGGAGTGATTAGAATCTATATAAGTATCTGCACAAGGATAGAACGTTGTTAAATGGGTCAATAATTCCCCCTCCCTGATTATTATTTACTTTCTCTACATTGAATTGCTTTATACCATTATTATACTAATCAATGTCTCCAATGGTTCAATCCCATCTCAGCAATTCTCATATACTTAAAGCATTATTTTAAAGAAAAGCTTTTATATAGAATATATGAACATTCTTCATCCACCTTATCAAAAATGCTGATGGATCTTTTTATTTCTTTGACAGCTTGCTTGATAAAACCATATTTATTGTATAACTTAGCCAAAGCAAGAAGCACCTCATCATTTTCTATGCAATTGAATAATTCTAAGGATTTTTCAAATACCTCCAATTCCCCGGGACACAATAATGCATCTATGGTATCAAGAATTAGAATCAAATACTCCTTTGATTCTTCTATATCATTGCTTAGAACTTCTTTTTGCTTTGATTGAAGTATATTCCCCAGGGTGAGAAATACTTTGTACACCTTCTCGTAATTATCTAAACGCCCTATGTTATCCAATACTGCTTCTGCCGCTTCAAACCTTTCTAAAATATAGCAGCATAGCAGCAGCATGGTCTGGCTGTTTAGATAGTATTTATTGGCCTCACCAATTTTCTCAAATTCCTGGCTTGCTGCTTCATACATTTTGAGATTATACATACATTTAGCCCTCAAAAAGTACAGTTCAGGCATTTGAACATTCAATTCTAAGGCTGCATCAATATATTCCAAGGAAAGCTTATATTTTCTCTCTATGAAAAGTATATCAGCAATCATTGCATAGCTATCCCCGCTATTGGCACAAAAATACTGTTCCAAATGATGCTTAATATCCTCAGGGCTGCTGTATATCTTTGTTATGATGCTGCCTATGCCATATACCGCATCATAATGATCATTTTTAACCAATATTGCTTGATTGTAGTACTTCAAAGCTTCTTCCAGATCACCCATCTGGTGGAATATTGACCCAAGGGCATGATATGCTCTAAAGGTACCTACCCCTATAACAAAATTAAGCATGGATGGAGGCTCGCCCATCTCTAGACACTTTTGAAAGCTCTTCATTGCTTGTATCAAGTTGCCTGTTGTATGATAAATGCTGCCTCTTATGAATTCCACATCCGTGTATTGTGGATAATGGGATATTGCCTCTTCAATATACTTTAACGCATCATTGAAGCGCTTCAATGCTTGGTATGCCATAATAATTCTTATAATAAGCTTCGGAACATAGACATCTTGAACATTGCATTTATCATGAGCTGAGAGGAAGTAATCCAATGCTTGATTGTAGTCACCAAGCGCAAAATATTCATTGCCCATGCAGAATAAGAAATAGGGATTGTCTGGGGACTCCTTTAGCTGTTCTCCAAGAATCCTCATGTTCCGCTCTCTTTTATTTTGATCCCTTACAATACCATTTAAGTAACCATAATGATAAATAGAAATATCACTGGTTCTCATCTTAACTTCCGGGCTTTGCGTAACGATAGATTCATGAATCCTGCCTTGGTATCTGAATTCTGGTCGATTTCTAAACAGACGTAAATTTACATTCATGATCTTGTCGTTGCTTACTCGATCTCCTATATAACAAATCGTGTTGAATATATAGATGTCACCTGCGTCTTCGCTATTGATCAAAGCCTTAAGCTTCTCACCATCTTTTCTTTCAAACTCGTCATCGCCATCTAGGATCAGAATCCAATCTCCCGTGGCTTTTTCAATAGAATAATTTCTGGCCTTGCTAAAGTCATCTACCCATTCAAAATCATAAACCTTGGCTCCATATTCCATAGCAATTGCTTTGGTATTATCAACTGAGCCTGTATCCACAACTATAATCTCATCTGCAATGTCCAAAATACTTTGTAGACATTTAGCGATGTTTTTTGCTTCATTTTTTACAATCATACATACACTTAAACCAACACCCAAATTACTCACTCTCCTAAAAAAATTACATACTGCACAATACCAGTCTATGTAGTAGGCCGGGGATAGTGATTCATTGCTGTTTCCCCGACCAAATAATTAGTTCTGACCGTTAAAATATGCTATAGCTGTAATCGTTTGTGCTCCAGTAACCTGAATTCTTGTGTAATTCAAGAAAAGACCTGGAACCAATACCGTTTGTGCATCCTGAGCAAGAGAAATCTCCGGGGTATTATCATTCATGAAGAATGTTTGTGTTGTAGTAGGACTGATTTGTAGTCTTACAGATACTGCAGCTGTACCAGTATTTACAATATAGAAAGAGTAATCCTTGTATTGAGATGTATCAAATTGGAATGCCGTATTTGTTAGCGCTGCATCAGCTGTGCTGATTGTTAGTGTTGAAGTTGTAAAACCGTGACCTCCAAGGCTTACAGTTACTGTGTTTGCTATGGTTGCACTAACGGAACCTGTTACTGAAACTGTATCAGTTGCAGACGCAAGGGCTCTGATATCAAAGGCATTAGCTGTTACTGTAACTTGACCGGTTACTGTTACGGTGTTTGCAATAGTAGCTGTAACAGATCCTGTTACGGATACTGTATCTGTTGCTGAAGCTAAGGATCTGATATTAAAGTCATTGGCTGTTACTGTAACTTGACCTGTTACTGTAACTGTATTAGCAATTGTTGCAGTTACTGAGCCTGTTACAGATACTGTATCAGTTGCAGACGCAAGGGCTCTGATATCAAAACTATTAGCAGTTACTGTTACTGTATTGGCAATTGTTGCAGTAACTGAACCACCAACTTGCATATTACCACTATTATCGACCAATAAGCCTGTTACAGCGGCACCTGAAGTTATACCGTAAATCTGAACCTTAAGTTCTTGTGCAGAGTTATTGAATACTAAATTATTTGGCAATCTATCTCACCTCCTTTATTTAACATAATAGGCTTGTTTCTCCCACTTCATTATATTGACAAGCTTTAAATTGTGCTTTCAATTTTTAATAATTTTTTAAATAACAAATAACAAAATAAGTCCTCACTAATTTAATAGATATCTATATATTATTAGTGGGTAGACATACACCTATATTTTTATATGGAGGTTTTAAAATGAGCTTTGATAATATGAATTCATTGATACATCATACAGCCATAGTAGGAGAAGGAAGTAAAATTGGAAAAGAAGTATACATAGGATGTTATTCTGTCGTAGGCAGTCATGTCACAATCGGACAAAATGTCAAAATTGGCAATCATGTTGTTATACACGATGGATCTGTTATAGGGAGCAACGTAAGAATCGATGACCACACCGTAATTGGTAAAATGCCAATGCGGGTCTCTGCCAGCATCTTGGCAGCAGCTTCAAATCTCTCTCCTAGCAATATCGGAGACAATTGCGTTATAGGCACCTCTGCAATACTATACAGAGGCTGCAATATAGGAAATGCTTGTCTCATTGCCGACCTCTCAACAATACGAGAAAACGTTACCATAGGCAGCAATACAATTATAGGTCGTGGGGTAGCTGTAGAGAACAACTGCTCTATAGGTAGTTTTTGCAAGCTTGAAACCAATGTATATATTACTGCTTATTCAGAGCTGGGGGACGAGGTGTTTGTTGCTCCCGGAGTGGTTACCTCAAACGATAGATTTGCAGCTCGTCTGAAAGGTAAAGAATATGTCTTCAAGGGTGTTACCATCAAACATGGTGGTCGAGTAGGCGCACAAGCCACCATACTTCCGGAAATAACAATATACGAAGAAGGCTTTGCAGCAGCAGGAAGTGTGGTAACAAAGGATATTTCCAGCAATGTAATTCACTGCGGCAACCCTGCCAAGTATATGAAAAACGTTCCTGAAGATCAATTATTAAATAAATAATCAACACTTAAAAAGCATTGGGAGGGTGCATTTTATGAATATTGGCATTATAGGCCTTGGAAGAATGGGCAAAAACCATTTAAAAACACTGCAACAGCTGAAGGAAAGCTCCAAAACCCTCAATGCTGTAGATGACATATACATCTATGACACCAACGCAGAAGAAACTGAGGTGTTGAGCAAACAATACTCCGTAAAAGCATGCTGTAATGTAAAGGACCTCAGAGATGTAGCTGATGCAATAATTATAGCCACTCCTACCCATACTCATTATGAAATAGCTAATTATTTTATTGAATATTGCAAAGATGTATTTATAGAAAAGCCAATTACATCAACCGTTGAAGAAGCAAAAATAATTATTGAAAATATAGATAAAAGAGATCTTATCTGTATGGTTGGACATGTTGAACTTTTTAATCCAGCCATTTTATATCTAATAGAGTATTTAAAAGGAAAAAGCATATTATCTCTGTCCGCCGAAAGGATTAGCAAGGTTGAGAAGGGGCGATGCTTTGATGTAGATGCGGTGAGAGATCTAATGATACATGATATTGACATTATTTTGTCAATGATTCATTGTAAGATAAATAAAATCGCTGCAGTGTCAAACTCCAAGGATCTAAATGATGTTTTTGCAATTCTTCAATTTGAAAACGACGTCACTGCAAATTTAAAGGTTAACAGGTTAGCCTTTGAAAGATCAAGGGAGCTATATATTAATACAGATGAAGAAGCCATTCACTTAGACTTTATCAAACGAAAAATTGATTTTCATAGGCCTCATGTCAACAAGACTCTAGAAAACGAAAAATATGCCAATCAAATAATCGGAGTAAAAGAAACTATCTACTTTGATGGCGATTCCTTAAAAAATGAATTGTTGCATTTCCTTGACTGTGTGCAAGCAAGGACAAAGCCTATAAGCAATGAATGTACAGCTGGCCATGCATTGGAAATAGCAACTCATATTGCAAATAATGCAACAAAAGCGAGGTGAAATATTTGATACCTATAGCAAAACCTTTACTTGGGAAAGAAGAAGCGGATGCTGCATTGGAAGTATTGTCCAAAAGTCAGATTGCCGCCGGTGAATATGTAACTAAATTTGAACATGATTTCAAAACATACTTGTCCTGCAGCTATGCAATCTGTACCAACAATGGCACCACAGCCCTTCATACTGCATTGGTAGCCGCAGGCATCGGTCGTGATGATCTGGTTATAACAACCCCATATAGCTTTATCGCGACTGCAAATGCCATACTTTATGTCGGTGCCAAGCCCTTATTTGCCGATGTAGATAAGAGTACATTTAACATAAATCCGGACAGTATTGAAGAACTTATAAGAAATACCCCAGGTAAGATCAAAGCCCTTGTTATTGTTCACCTGTTTGGAAACCCTTGCGATATGGATAGGATATTGGAGATATGCAATAAATACGAAATTCTGCTTATAGAAGACTGCGCCCAGGCTCATGGTGCAGAATATAATAATAAGAAAGTCGGAACCTTCGGACTTGTATCTATATTTTCTTTCTACCCAACCAAAAACATGACTTGTGGAGAGGGCGGAATGATTGCTACAAATAATGAAGAAATATATAGAGAAGCAAAAAAAATTATAAATCACGGTCAAGAGCAAAGATATGTCCATGATATGCTAGGATATAATTATAGACTTACAAATTTAGCTGCCGCCATTGGCATAGAACAGCTAAAAAAGCTTGATAATTTTAACGATAAGAGAATTTCTAATGCGGAAAGATATATAAGCAGTTTATCTCAAAAAAAATACAGCCTGCCACCGGTAAAGAATAATATCAAGCATGTGTATAACCAATTTACTTTAAACTGCAAAATAGGTCGAGATAAAGTAATAGAAGCGTTAGAGCAGTCCGGAATAGGCTATGGTTTGTACTATCCCCTAACCATACCGGAACAGCCCCTATACAAGAATCTAAAGCTGGATACACGATGTCCTATTGCTCAGAACCTAAGCCGCCTGGCAATATCGATACCTGTGCATCCGGGGGTTTCCAAGGTCGATATTGGTTATATTGTCGAAGCTTTAAATAATGTTTAGATTTATATTTATACATGATATGAATGCATAGAAGTCTTGCAAGATAATATTTTGCAAGACTTCTTTATTTGAACTAAATCAAGATTTCGCGCAATGAAAAAGTCAGATTAAATAGTAAATACTAAAATTATCTATATAAAGAGTAGAGTTTATATTTATATTTTCCAAATTATTATATTAAACATTAATTTATTCTTACATAAACTCCTTTAATGGTATATAATGTAAATTGTAGAACAAAAATAAATGGAGGTTTCGACTATGATAAAATCATCAAAATATAGGTTGGTAGCAGTTTTATTATATTTAGCTCCTATAATAATATTTACCATTATAACAAGAACAATAACAGGTTTTACATTATCTGCAGGTATTATGACTATATTGCTTGGATTATGCTTTAAATTTATACCTGATTATATAGGAAATATAAAAGAATTGAATAAAAATAATGGTTTTATTTTTATAACAATATCAGGTATTTTGTTGGTTATACTCGCTTCTATGTAGTTCTTACTTGTAATATAAAGATAATTACAAGTTGTTAGCATAGTATATTCCTTTAAAATGGGCTTAATAAAAAAGATGTTGATTAAAATCAGCATCTTTTTTGTTATGCTAGAAATGAATGCATATACTAAAGCGGTAAATTCGATAGAGAGTACGCTGGGAGATTAGTAGATGCTTATATTAAATACTACAATTATGAACAGCCCCAGGAACAATTAAATGAGCTAGCACCCATTGAATTTAGAATGCTAGCTCTTGCTAATCTATGCCTTTTTTATGTGTCCGTTTTAAGGATATTGACTCACACTAACTGCTTTTTATTATTAATTTGGTTTCTTAATATTTTAGAATTGCATAAGGCGCGCCCATTGCAAATTGAAGTTTTACAGAAGCTTTAGCTCCTAAGAAAACTGCACCAGCCAATGCTGCCACTGGACCTGTTATACTACTAGCAACTCCACACAGTGCTGCTACAGTAAGTCCTATAGTAGTAGCACTTCCACCTAAGTTTATTATTTCTTCAATGATAGCCCATCCTGCTTTGTTAAACCATACTTCTCTTATTCCATAGTACCAATATATTTCTGCACCAGTATCTGGGTCATAATAATTAGTAGTAACTTCTCCAGTTGTTGAAGAACCTGAAGACTCAGCAGTATACTTATTAACTATTTCTAGCACTTGTTGTGCATATTCAGCCGTTAACAAACCATCTTCTACATACTGATCTAAATTGGCTTCAACAGTTGAGCTGTTAATGACAACTTTTACAAACTTTTTATTATCTGGTTTAATATTTCCAGATCCAGTATCAGCAAAAACTGAACTAGATATCATAGTAAAGCATAATACTAATACTAGTAAAATAGATATTTTTCTACTCATATGTAATCACCCTTTTCAATTATTTACCGCGTTAACATAAATATAACTCTCAATCCAAAATATCTCAATATAACATTGCAAATTTAACAAAATCTTTGATGTATTTTTTATGAAACAATACTAAAGTTAATAAGCAATTACATTTGTCTGTGTCGAATATCTATAATTATCGTCACTCTGACTACCCCAAAAACAAAAATCTTTAACTAAAATTTCACAAAGTCGCAAAATAAAAAACCACTGATTTCTCAATGGTTTTCATCATTCATAAATATGGTGTGCCCGACAGGAGTCGAACCTGCGACCTTCTGATTCGTAGTCAGACACTCTATCCAGCTGAGCTACGAGCACATACCTTTGCAGCACAAAGCTACATTAAACATTATAATAAAACTAAAAAAAATAGTCAATGTATAATTATGTTTATTCTATCATTCCTGTGCCAAAAAGACTGTTGATTGTACAATCAACAGTCTTTTTAGTATATCATGATTATTAAAATTAATTCTCTGTACTTTCATTTATTTCTTTTTCAGCCTTTTTTAGCTTTGCTAACAGCGTTAAACCACTTATTACAAATACCAAGGGAATGATTGCTCTTTTTGCTGCCCAATAAAATCTATCAACGTTATATCCAAATAAAGAGAAGGTACTGTCTATAGCATTTAAAAATCCTATAAAACCAAATAGCACCAATACAAGTCCAAGCGTTTTTTTGTTACTAACAATAAATTCATAATTATAGGCTTCTATGTCTTCCACTACTTCACCTACAAGCTGCTTCTTCCTAGAGTTGTAAGCATCAAAAAAGCTAAAGAACCAAGTTGGTATAATAGCCAGAGGTATAAAGGATTCTACGTTTGCATAGGAAATGAGTACAATAGCGCCGAAAAAGGTCAGCATAAGCTGCATTCCTCTTTTAAAAAGTCCCATTTGCATATGTGCAGCTCCCGGTATGCATGCAAATATAAAGAATATGAATTTATTCCAGAACCCTATTTTTTTCGCTCTGTCTCTTTCAGCATAAACAGCGTGATCTACACAGTTTATACAGACCTTGTTGCCTCTTAATTCTGTAGAACATTGCTCACAAATTGGCATTTTGCATTTGTCGCATATAAACCTTGCTTCTTCATCCCTGTGATTTTTACATTTCACTTTACATTCCTCCCCTGATTTTTTGTTCTATTCTAAAGGTTATTCCATTAAGATCCACTATTTTGCTGGACATATCTGTCAAGCCTTTATTGATGGTCGCCATGGGTTGCGTAATTTTCTGACTCATACTTCTGATGTCAATATTTATTTTATCAGATTGTACTTCCAAATTGCTGCCCAATGTCGTAAAATTCATAAAGAAAACCAGCAGACCACAAGCAATAAGACTTGTTGCAAGGCGTCCTACAACCTTGATATCATAGGCAGCAGCCCGAACTTTTTGTGTGACTTTTATAGCTGACAGGATGCTTTCCTTAAGGCCGCTTATTTGAAGCTTATCATTTTTAACTGCTGCTATGACAGCTTTAAGCTTTTTTATTTCGCTAACTTCCCCGCTGCAGTCAGCACAGACTTCCAAGTGTTCGCATACTGCTTTTGTCTCCAATGGATTAAGCTCATTATTTATGTATGAATGCAGCATTTCTCTATAGGTTTTGCAGCTCATATAGTTCACCTCCCGAAAGCTCTTGTTTTAGCATGGACTTAAGTATTCCCTTGGCCCTGTACAATCTGGTTTCTATGGTTTTCTTAGGACAATCCAGTATATTAGATATTTCTTGAATCTGTAGCTCCTCAAAATAATAAAGTATTAAAACAGTCTTATAAATTTCCGGCAGGCAGGCTACTGTATTTATTACAGCCTCTTTATGCTCTTGCCTGAGTACCTTTTCCTCTGGATCATCAGCATCAGAAATTAAGCTGTCTAAGATATTACCGTCCTCCACACTCCATGCCGCCATAATAGTCTTGGACTTGGACTTACGACTCCAGTCTATGCAGCTGTTTACCGCTATCCTGTACAGCCAAGTGGAGAACTTCGCTTCGAATTTAAAATTGCGCAAGCTGCCATAGACTTTGATAAAGATTTCTTGAACCAAATCTCTAGCTTCCTCATGGTTATGGGTATAACTGTAGGCTGTAGAGTATACCTTGCTGCTGTATCTGTCAATAAGCTCTGAATACAGCTCACAGTCACCCTTCAAAATCAGCCTGATTATGTCTTCATCCTTCAATACCCACCACCACCTTTTTCTATGCATTTATTTTGACGCATTAAAATTAGAATACACTTCAAAAAAATCTTTAATTTCAAAAAATATAGCAGTCAATTTGAATTGATGACTGCTAAAGCTTTTAACTGCTTATGTTATTTATAAATTCATAAAAATCCTTAATATAAAGTGCCGTCAGTTGTTCCAAATGAGGTCTTGAACGCTCTGATATTTCATCATAAACGGCAATTACCCTCATACCTGCAGCCTTGGCAGCGGTAGCTCCTGCTATGGTATCCTCAAATACAAGGCAATTTTTTGGCTCTACCCCCAAATCCTCCGCAGCCTTTAGATATACATCCGGAAACGGCTTGCTTCTTGGTACCTCGCAGGAGGTTCTGATGCTATCAAAGTATTCCTCTATCTGATGCCCTTTCATCATTGTCTCCACCAAATCCCTGGAATTGCTGGTAGCTATGCCAATCTTTAGTCCTCTATCCTTAATAAATTTTAACAGTTCTCTTACCCCACTTTTCAAGGGTATTTTACTTTTATACAAATCATCCGCCATCTCTCTCCATTCTTCCTTTATATCCTCAACTGAGTCAGGAAGCTGGAAGCGCTCTTTGAAGTATTCAGCAGTAGCTGTATAGCTCAAACCCTCAATATCCTTTTGTAAATCAACAGGAAGCTCTATTTTTCTTCTGGCTAAAAAATCTATATCTACCTGTTTCCATATCCACATAGAATCAACTAAGGTTCCATCCACATCAAAAATTACAGCCTTTATATCATTCAGCATATAGTTCTCCATTTCTTCTATATTCATATATTTCAATATTATTATTTATATCTATAATATTCAATACCTATACAAGAGTGACTTGCAAAAAAACAAAGATCGCACCAAAACCAGAAGTCTTGATGCGATCTATCTTAAGTAAAATCTATGTGAAATACAACCTAAGCGCTTAGGCTGCATTTACTGTATTACTCCAGCTCTATTTCTCCGTTATTTGTAATAATTTCAATTTTGTATTTCCCATCCCCAAGCTTTCCTTGAGCGGTCTGATCATTGATTGCCTTTGTTATGTTAAGCGGTAAATCCGTTTTGATGTTTCCAAAGCTGGTTTTTGCATATATATCAGCATTGTCTGAATTAGACGATCTATAGCTTATTTTACCAAAGGAATTTCTTATTTCAACATTGCCCTTAAGCTCTTTTGCTTCAATTTCTCCGTTGTTATCATTTATTACTGTATTGCCTTCAATGTTTGAAGCTTCGATATTTCCAAAGGAAGTTTTTATTTGTGCATCTCCCTTGATGCTTTTGGCTGTTATTCTACCATAATTGTTCTTAGCGATCAGCGGTCCTGATACATTGCTGATCTCTAGCTCTCCAAAGCCGGTTTCTAAATCTGCACCTCCATTGATTAGGTCTGCATCTATATCTCCATACTGATTGTTTGCTTCAAGCTTTCCGCCAACCCCCTTGACTTCAATTTCTCCAAAGGAATTTTTCACAGATACACTGCCGCCAACATCCTTAACTGTTACATCCCCATTCTGTCCAGATATATTTAGGTCCTTTGTGACTCCTTGAGCATCAATATCCCCGAAGCTATTGTGAATCTCCGCATATACCTCGCTAGGAACGTATATAATATAATCTACTTTAGCTCTTGCATATTCATTCTTGTTGATTCCGTTGTAATCTGCGCTATATACTTGAGTTTGTTCACCTTCTATGATTTTGACCACATCTTTGATATATTCCTTGACTGCTTTTTCATCGTTATATCGAATAGTGACGATTGCTTCTACCTTTATATAAGCTTGATCATAGGGCAGAAGCTTGATATCTCCAAAGCTGTTTCTTGCAGTAAGCTTGTTTATCTTAAAATCCTTGGAGATGTTGTCTTTAACTATGGTTTCTTTGAGCTCGCTCTTATATCTTACTCCATTTATCAATATGTTTCCGTTAAACGGGCTAAATGAAAACTTCGGACCAAAATTAAAGCCTCCTATGTTTCCGGCAAACAAGAATGCCACTATAATAAACGCAATGCACAAGCCGTCAACTCGAAGCTTAATATTCTCCTCATGCTTCAAGATAATCATATTTACAAATATCTCTATACCTACACCTATAAGCAATACAGGCCAATACTTATATATATCGTTAATCTTTATATTCGTAAAATTATTTGCAAAAAGTGCTAATCCCAATATAATAAGACCTATAGCTAAGGTGAACGTACCTACCTTTTTTGTTTTCATATCAGTCCCTCCATTTGATTTTCTATAACTATTTACGTAGGCAAATAGAAAAAGTCTCATATAAAATTGAAATGGCAGATATTTATTTTGATATGCGTTGTATTCGAATTTATATATTCCTATGGTCACTTAAAAAGACTTAACATTTCTGTTAAATATGCGGCTGCTGATAAAGTGTATTAAAAATAAAAGCATTGTATACTGCGCAAAAATATACAGCTTGGTTGTACTTGACTGCTTGTGAGACTAAAAAGTCCTACCTGATTCAATGAGACATCCTTGCCTCTGAATCAGCGCTTGGCATCCATGCCAGCTTACGAACTTTGTAGCCTCCCTTCACAGAGTACAACACAAACTGCATAACAATGCGTCTTAATACAAAACTTTTATTTTTCTGCACATTTGTCATCAAAAAAGACTTAACATCTCCGTTAAGTCTCATTAATCTATACTACAGGGCTGATATTATAGATATCCTACATCTCTTACATCTAAACCGCCAGACTTTAGGTCTTGCACCAGATGATCTACGTCCTTTGCATTTACCTTCATAATAACCTGCTTTGTGTTTATAATTCCAGAATCAAATACGCTAAGGGCTTCTATAGAGATTCCATGATGTCTGACTATGTTTGCAATCTTGGCAAGCTGACCCACAAACTCAGGCACAACCATATATATTCTAGTGCCCTTGTTGTCAGTACCCATTGCATCAGAGAAGGCTTCAAAAATGTCGCTTCTTGTAATGATGCCAACCAACTTATCATCCGTATCCAAAACAGGAAGTGCGTTTACATCCTTTTCTTTAAGTAAGGAAATTGCTTTTTCTATGTAATCCATTTTTTTCACAGTGATAAAGTGCCTTGTCATGATTTCATCAACCAAAGTATCTTCCATGAGGGTACACCCCTTCTCTCCACAGAAATACTGGTTAATGATGTCTTCCTTTGCAATGATTCCTACCAAGTGTCCGTCATCTACAACAGGAATATTTGAGAACCTCTTGGACTGCATAACGTCCAAAGCCTTTCTAGCTGAGGTTTTTGAAGTAATGGTAACCGGAT
>Ga0154410_1037_pt5 | contig 12931 bp, 9 predicted proteins | sample RifGroB2_FD_115914 | JGI IMG/M metagenome (GOLD analysis project Ga0154410, IMG submission 115914) | Clostridiales bacterium GWB2_37_7
CTGCATTTTTTCTGTTGCTGTTTGGATTCTTCAAGTCGATTTCCATATGAGCAACGTTTAAATCCCCGCATAATACAACAGGCTTTTTACTGTCCAGCTGCTTTATATAGCTTCTGAAGTCATCCTCCCATTGCATTCTGTAGTCAAGACGTGCTAGCTCCTGCTGGGAATTGGGTGTATAGCAGGTAATTGCATAGAAATCTTCAAATTCTAAGGTGATGACTCTGCCTTCCTTGTCATGCTCTTCTTTGTTAATGCCATAGCTAACACTTACAGGTTTTTGCTTGCTGAATATTGCTGTCCCGGAATAGCCCTTCTTTTCTGCATAGTTCCAGTATTGATGATAGCCCTCTAAATCTAAATTAATCTGCCCCTCCTGCAGCTTTGTTTCCTGCAGACAGAACAAATCTGCGTCCATTTCCTTAAAAAAATCCAAAAAGCCTTTTTGAACGCAGGCTCTGATTCCATTTACATTCCATGAAATAAACTTCATTTGTACCCTCTCCTCTTTTGTATAGCTTCTATCCCTATTATAGCATTGTGCCTGTGTACGATTCCATTTGTATAAAAAGCAAAACATCCTTTTGTTGACCCTATTTTTTAGCCATGCTTAGAAAGTTATACTTTCCTAGAAAAAAATTATATTCACTTTTGTAATTTTAAGTCAATATTTATATGATAAATACCTATTTTTCCGCACTTAAATATATACTGGCTCTCTCATACATACAATCAAAAAAAGATGAGAAGAATTTCATAAACTAAGATCTTTCTCATCTTTACTAATAAAGTTCTATTTGTTAAAAAACCTGGTGTAGTAAATTACCATACTGATTCTGGTTAATTTGTCTCCGGAATTGTGATAGGAATGAGGCTTATCAGCTCTAAATCTGATAGAGTCACCTGTATGGACAGAATATTCTTCTTCATTTACACGAACAGTTAGCTCTCCATCAAAAACTGTAATGAATTCTTCTGTGCCTTCTCCATGTGCATCTGCACTTAAATACCCGCCTTTTTCTATTTCAACACCGTACATTTCAAATTCTCTCTCATTTTCATATGGAAAATACGGATACAACCTGTATTTACCGTTGTCTTCAACCAAATGCTCCATGCTATCTCTCTTTACGATCAAAGTATCTCCTTGCGTTGTTCTCATTAACTCTGTAAAAGATATCTTTAGCCCATTTGCAATTTTCCACACTGTAGTAACGGTAGGATTTGATTCGCCTCTTTCTATTTGACCAAGCATACTTTTGCTAACTCCCGTCATCTGGGCTACATGATCAAGGCTTAGCTTTCTCTCCTCGCGTATTTTTTTTAGATTTGTGGCAAGCAGCATATTTAAATTCTCCAAAATTACATCCTCCCACTTGTGCGTTATAACGCACATATTGTATAATCATATTGTATATAATTTATATAAGGGGGTCAAATTTATGTTTAGTCTATCCGCTTTTATATCCTATGTTTTTGTTACAACCTTTACTCCCGGACCAAACAATGTCATGGCTATGACCAATGGCAATAACTTCGGTTACAAGAAGGCCTTTCACTTCATTTTAGGTGTTACCGCCGGATTCGCTGTAATCATGCTGCTTAGCAGCTATCTCAATTTATTATTGGTTAATTTTATACCCAGAATCAAGCTTTTTATGGATATGCTTGGTGTAGCTTATATGTTATATTTGGCAATAAAGATACTCAAGAGCAGCTCTCATCCAGACAATAATCAGAATGAAAGCCTAAATACCTTTATGGCCGGAATGACTATGCAATTTGTAAATCCTAAGGTTATTCTTTATGGTATTACAGTAACCTCCAGCTTTATATTGCCCTACTATAATTCCACTGCCTCATTGTTTTTGTTTGCGCTATTTCTTGCTTTTGTTGGCTTCTTAGCCACCAGCTGTTGGGCACTGTTCGGAGCATTGTTTCAGAAGCTATTAAGCAAGTATAAAAAGCCTTTTAATATTTTTATGGCATTGCTGTTGATTTACAGTGCCTTGTCCGTTCCTGAGCTTAAGCATCTGCTTGGCTTCTAATTCAATTATATTATATATTATTCCGACCAGCCAGAAATAGATAATAAAATAGGTTAGTTGCCTAGTGATAGTGATATAATAACATGGATGATTCGTTAATAAGAGAAAAAATAACATGAAAGCGCCATATCCCCTGAAGGATGGCGCTTTTTAGTATTGAGCTAAATTGTATTTGTAGTTTTCCCTTTATTCCTGCAGTAACATAAACACTTGTAAACCACCAGATGCTTACATCGTTCTTATTCTTACTTTCTTTACTGTTTGCAGTTTGCCCTTTATGTTTATTTGAGGCAGCTTTCTAGCTACTACATCTCCAGCCTTACCGAAAACCTCTACATAGGAGCAGGTGTCCTGGACATCAATAATCCCAATGTCATCCGCAGTAATCCCGTCTATGCTTGTTATTGCACCCAGTATATCTCCAGGCCTCATTTTTGATTTCTTGCCGGAGTTTATTCTTATTTTTGTAATTTCCCTATTCAACCTCTCCGCTTTGTCTGCCTTCGCCTTGGGCTTAGACTTGATGCTTTCCTCAAACTCTTCCTTGCCCAAGGCTACCTCTTGTTCTGTAGGCAATTCCTTTTTGGGTACGCTGTGCTGTATATATTCTTCTATTTCATGTAAAAATTTTAATTCCCTCTTAGTTGACAGCGTAATTGCCACGCCTTCTTTTCCTGCACGACCTGTTCTTCCTACTCTGTGTACATAGCTTTCATTTTCCATAGGTACCTCATAGTTAATGACATGAGATACATCATCAATATGCAGTCCTCTCGCTGCTACATCTGTTGCAACTAAGAAGTGAAACTCACCTCTTTTAAACCTTTGCACCGTATGGAGCCTGCTGTCCTGCTCCATACCACCATGCAGTCCTGCACAGTAATAGCGCTCTCTTTGCATTTCATTCAACAGCTCTTGTACCTTTTCCCTGGTATTACAGAATAATATGCAGCTCTCGGGCTTTTCTGTATATATGATGCTCTTTAAAGCATTAAACTTCCTGCTATCCTCCACTTCATAATACCATTGCTGAATCTTCTCAACCGTCGAATTTTTTGCATGAAGTTCTATCTTTTGTGGTGCTATCATGTATTTGTTGCAGATTTCCTCTATCTTGTCCGGCATCGTAGCAGAGAATAGCATGGTAATCCTGTTGCGCGGCAGCAGCGTTACAATTGCTTCCACCTGATCAATAAAGCCCATATCCAGCATTTTGTCGGCCTCATCCAGTACTAAATATTTAATATCGTCCAAAATCAAATTCTTTTTCTCAATATGATCAGAGGTTCTTCCGGGCGTACCAACTACCACGTGTACTCTTTGCTTCAGCTCTCTCTTCTGTATTTCCATAGGCTGCTTGCCAAATATAGCAGCACATCTGATTCTTTTGAAACGACCTATATGGGCAAAGTCTTCTTTTACCTGTACGGCTAATTCTCTAGTGGGTGTCAGCACCAGCACCTGAGGATTTTTCTGCTCTAGCTCCAAGTTTTCACAAATTGGGATGGCAAAAGCAGCTGTCTTTCCGCTGCCGGTCTGAGATTTTACTATGATATCCTTTTTTTTCAGCACCTCAGGTATTACCTTTGCTTGCACTTCTGTAGGTTTTTCATATCTTAGCTTAAATAGCGCCTTCATGGTTTCTTCACTTAACCCAAAAGCATCAAAACTCAATTTACTCATTTTATTTATCTCCTAAATTTTATAGTAAGTATCTTTTATTATAGAAAAATCAAACATTTTCATACATAAAATTGTAAATGTCTGTTAGCTCTAAATAATTGTATCATAATTTCAATGGTAAAAAGAAGCAATTAAAATATATAAGCATTTATTGACAAATTAAAATATAGAGAGTAATATATTTCGTATGCGAAATATGTTTGTGCGAAATATTTATCTTCGAATAATTAATAAGAGGTGATTGACTCTATGGAAGAAATGAACAAGGGCATAAGAGCAATTAAAATATTGAAGAGTGTGATGGAAACTGTGAAACAAAATGTCCATCACCACTTCAAGGATATGAATGTTACAGGACCACAAGGAATGCTAATGGGTACCCTAGCACATTTTGGCGAAATGAAAGTCAGTGATTTGAGTGAGAAGCTTGGATTATCCAACAGCACTGTATCTGCAATGCTTGACCGATTGGAAAATCAAGACTTGGTGGTAAGAACCAGAAGTAAAGAGGATAGGAGGGTAGTTTATGTCAAAGTAACCCCTGAATTCCAAAAAAATTCTAAAGAGCGTTTTCAAGTAATTGAAAAGATGTTTGAAGCTATGATGAGTAAAGCTACATCAGAAGAACTGGATGTAATACTTGTAGGCTTGGACACACTTCAAAAAGTAATAGATAGAAATAAGAACAAGGAGTAAATGAAAAATGCTTAAATTAGTTAGATATTTAAAGCCTTTTACTGTAATGATCATTGCTGCAATCGTTTTGCTGTTTGTTCAGGCAATGAGCGACCTTTCGCTGCCTGATTATATGTCCGATATTGTAAATAAAGGTATCCAGCAAGGTGGTATTGAGAACGCGGTGCCAAAGGCATTGAGGCAAAGTACTATGAACAAGCTTACTATATTTATGAGTGATCGTGATAAGGCAAAGGTCAATAAAAGCTACACTTTTGTAGACAGCTCAAATGTGGATTACGATAAATATGTCAAGGATTATCCAACTCTGGCTGATGAGCCGATTTATATACTAACTGAGACTGACAAATTAGAAATTGATTTATTGAATCCTATCATTGGCAAAGCTATATTAGCTGTATCTGGTATAGAAAAGGCGAAGACTGAGGCAAAGGATGGGCAGATAGAACTGAATGGAACCAAGATCCCTGCAAATGTAGATTTGTTTGCTCTTTTAGCAAAACAGCCTATAGAAAAGCGCACTGAGTTCACTCAATCAATGAGTGAAAAATTTACAGCATTGGGTGACAATATGATTATTCAGGCTGCCATAGGACCGATAAAGTCTGAATATCAAGCCTTAGGCATAAATACAGACAAAATCCAAAGTGATTATATAATGAGTGCAGGTGTTCTGATGCTTCTGATATCTTTGCTTAGTGCTGCTTGTACAGTATTAGTAGGGCTATTAGCTGCCAGAGTAGCTGCCGGCTTATCAAAAAACCTTCGCAAGGATATATTTGCAAAGGTGGAGAGCTTTTCAAACACGGAATTTGATAAATTCTCCACTGCTTCACTCATCACAAGAACCACCAACGACATTACTCAGATTCAAATGCTTGTCATCATTATGATAAGAATGGTGGTTTATGCACCCATCATGGGTGCAGGCGGAGTCATCAAAGCAATTGGCAAAAGCTCCTCCATGTCCTGGATTATTACCCTTGCAGTAGTATTGCTGCTGGGCTTGATATTAAGTGTCTTTGTAGTTGCAATGCCTAAATTTAAAATGATTCAAAAACTTATTGACAGGTTAAATCTGGTTACTCGTGAAAACTTAACCGGTATGATGGTTATCAGAGCCTTTAACACACAAGAGTTTGAGGAGAAGCGGTTTGATAAGGCAAACACAGACCTTACAAATACAAATCTATTTGTAAACCGGGTAATGGTATTTATGATGCCCGCTATGCTGCTAATCATGAATGGCGTTACACTGCTTATTGTTTGGGTAGGTGCATACCAAATTGCCAACTCTGCTATGCAGGTAGGGGACATGATGGCCTTCATGCAATATGCTTTGCAGATTTTATTTTCATTCCTAATGCTTTCCATGATGTTTATCATGATACCAAGGGCTTCTGTATCTGCCCAACGCGTGGCTGAGGTATTGGATGCAAAGCCAACGATATTAGATCCCAAGGACCCTAAGAATTTTGACAAGGTAGAAGGCATTGTAGAATTTATAAATGTGTCCTTTCGATATCCAGGAGCTGAGGAAGATGCACTCAAAAACATCAGCTTCAAGGCAATACCCGGTCAAACTACAGCATTTATCGGCTCTACCGGTTCAGGTAAAACTACCCTGATAAATCTGATTCCACGTTTTTATGATGCGAGCAATGGTCAAGTCCTCATTGACGAAGTAGATGTAAGGATGGTTACACAGCACGACCTTCGGGAGAAAATCGGATATGTACCACAAAAGGGCTCCTTGTTTAGCGGTACAATCGAATCAAATCTGCGGTATGCAGATGAAAATGCGACCAATGAAGACATAAATGAAGCAGCCAATATAGCACAGGCTATGGAATTTATCAGCGAAAGACCGGAGGGCATTGCAGCTGAGATATCTCAGGGTGGTGCCAATGTTTCCGGTGGACAGAAGCAGAGATTGTCAATTGCTCGTGCCTTGGTGAAAAAACCTGAAATATATATATTTGATGATAGTTTTTCTGCTCTTGACTTCAAAACTGATTCAGTCCTAAGAAAAGCGCTAAAGGCCCAAACAGAAAAATCTACTGTGCTAATAGTGGCACAACGTATTTCAACGATTATGAATGCTGAGCAAATAATCGTACTTGAGGATGGAAAAATTGTCGGCATAGGCACGCACAGCGAACTTATGAAAAGCTGTGAAATCTATCAAGAAATTGCTCTATCACAGTTCTCGAAGGAGGAATTAGCATGAGTGAGCGAAATATGAGAACCAACCAAGTGCGCCCTATGGGACGTCAAGGTGGACAAATGGGTCCAGGGGGCGGCATGATGCATGGCGGCGAAAAAGCCCGTAATTTCAAAGGAACAATGAAAAAACTAATAAAGCACTTAAATGCCTATAAGCTATCAATCATTATAGTTATTGTTTTTGCTGCCGCAAGTTCTATATTCACAATAGTAGGCCCCAAAATGCTCGGCCAAGCTACCACAAAGCTTTTTGAAGGCACCCTTGGAAAGATCGGAGGTATGGATGCAAGCATTGATTTTGAATATATCGGAGGCATCATTATTACTCTTTTAGGTCTATATATACTAAGTTCATTGTTCGGCTATATTCAAGGCTGGGTAATGTCCAACGTCTCCATGAAGGTAAGCTATGGCTTTAGGCGGGATATTTCTGAAAAAATAAATCGTATGCCTCTTAGATATTTTGACAGCACAAACCATGGGGAAGTATTGTCCCGTATTACCAATGACGTTGACACCCTGAGCCAGACATTGAATCAAAGTATGACTCAGATCATAACATCCGTTACTACTGTAATCGGCGTACTTATTATGATGTTTAGTATAAGCTGGTCTATGACTTTGGTAGCGCTTTTCATACTTCCGATTTCTATGTTATTAATCATGTTTGTAGCAAAACGCTCTCAAAAATATTTCAAGGAGCAGCAGGTTTATCTAGGACACTTAAACGGCCATGTTGAAGAAATGTATGGCGGCCACGTCGTAATGAAGGCTTTTAATGGTGAGAAAAAGAGTGTAGAAAAATTTGAAGGACTCAATGAAAAGCTCTATGGAGTAGCTTGGAAATCACAGTTCTTATCCGGAATGATGATGCCTATTATGTCCTTTGTCGGAAATATCGGCTATGTAGCAGTGAGTGTTTTGGGTGGCTGGCTGGCAATAAAAAGGACCATAGAAGTAGGGGACATTCAAGCATTTATCCAATATGTACGCTCCTTCACTCAGCCCATTGCACAACTGGCCAATATTTCCAACGTGCTGCAGCAGACAGCTGCCTCAGCAGAGCGTGTATTTGAGTTTTTAGCAGAAGAAGAAGAAACACCCGAGACAGAACATCCGGTCAAGCTGGAACATGTTCATGGCAGTGTTGAATTTCAAAATGTTCACTTTGGATACAAGGAAGACAAAATCATCATCAATGATTTCTCGGCTCATGTCAAGCCGGGACAAAAAGTGGCTATTGTCGGTCCTACAGGGGCAGGCAAAACTACTATGGTCAAGCTGCTTATGCGTTTCTATGACATAAACCAAGGTGCTATTTTGATAGATGGACATGACATTCGAGAATTTAGCCGCTGGGATTTACGCGCAATGTTTGGTATGGTCTTACAAGACACTTGGCTTTATAATGACAGTATCATGGAGAACATCCGATATGGCCGTCTAGATGCTGCAGATGAAGAGGTTAAGGCTGCCGCTAAGGCTGCACACGTTGACAGCTTCGTGCATACACTGCCTGACGGCTACAATATGGTGCTTAATGAAGAGGCCTCTAACGTATCACAAGGTCAGAAGCAGTTGATTACTATTGCAAGGGCTATTCTTGCAGATCCAAGGATTTTGATCCTGGATGAGGCTACCAGTTCTGTAGACACTCGTACAGAAATTCAAATACAAAAGGCCATGAACAATCTTATGCGCAACCGCACAAGCTTTATCATCGCACATAGATTGTCAACCATACGTGATGCTGATTTGATATTGGTAATGGACCATGGAGATATTGTTGAGCAAGGAAATCATCAGGAGTTGCTTGCTAAGGGTGGACTCTATGCAGAGCTATACAATAGTCAGTTTGAAATTGCTCAAGCTATTTAATAAGTGGTAAATTCTTTGCTATAAGGAACGAATTTGCTTCCGCAAAGCTTCAACAGCATCAGAAGGCATGCTTTGCGTGCTGCAGCTTTAGTGCTAGATATGGGTAAATATATCAAAATGCCCACTGCCAAGGCCTCTCAGGCTTTAGCGGTGGGCATTCGTATTATTTGCTTATTTTGCACTATCTACTGTAACATATTTAGCGATGATAGCCATATGCTCTGCCGATACCTTCGGACATACCTTTAATATGTTGTCTATGACATAATCAATATTGGATTCATCAATCATTTTACCTACAATACCTTCTTCTAATTGCACTTCCGGGCTGCTGATGACACTGTAAATCTCACCAACCACCGGACTTTGCATAATATCCTCATTCTCTACACAGTCTTGAGTGAGATATAAATTTCCTTCTTTTACTACCAGCTGTCCATAGGCATACTCTTTTTTGTTTTCAGCCCCATCCTCTGAGCCGCAGCAGCATTCATATTTTATATGCTCTACATGTCTAAAATCAAGAATATGACTTTCGTCTCTCCTATTCAAAATACATCTTTCTCCCAGTTCAAGCAGTCTTTGCTTCATGTGTTTGGATATACTATCTCCAAATTCAACAACAAACTGTTTCACTGATATCGTTCTTTTCATTTTATAGTTTTTCTTCATCATAGCAATTCTCCTCTTATTCTGGTATTCTTCCGAGTGTGTTTACATAAAGTTCTCTAGCATATATAAGATAAAAGCCACCTATCGGGTGGTGGCACATTAATGAACTTTTACTGCAATTGTTAAACACAGGTTTTTACACCAGATCTAACAATCCTTATATATTATTACCATTTTTATTTTTTCTACTACTATAATTATATCATAATACTTAAATAATAAGTGATATTTTAAAAATTCTGTTGCATACTAAGCTGCTTTGGCTCTTGAGGATGTAATTTTACCGGTTATGCTGTTTATGTTTTTTATCTTTAAGGTAGGATCACTAACTACACTTTCATTTAGAATTTGCTAAAACAAATATTTATTGACAACGAGGACATATTAATATATTATATAGAAAAATAAAGTCAATATTATGCGATGATGAGAAGAGTAAATAGATTAATTTCTTTATAGAGAGCTCCGGCAGCTGAAAAGGAGTAAGGAATATTTATTGAAACAAGCCTCTGAGCCTCATACCGATTCTTATATAGAAAAGGCTATGACAGGAGCTCCTGTTACAGAGCTAGGGTATAAGCATTTATAAAATGTCGTACCTGAAAGGTCAATATGGCAACATGTTGATGAACTGGGGTGGCACCACGGAGATATAACTCTCGTCCCCAAGACTTAAGGTCTTGGGGGTGAGGGTTTTTTGTTTTGTAAAGCTTTTGGAAAAATATTATGAATTTTGTATAGGAGGTAATATAAATGAGTGAAATAGAATTAAACAAAACTGAAAGTATAGACTCAAATTTTATTCAAAGAATCGTTGAGAAGGATATAGAGGATGATGTATTCCAAAGAAGCATCTGCACTCGCTTCCCCCCCGAACCCAACGGTTATCTGCATATCGGCAGTGCATATGCTATAAATATCAGTCATACCGTAGCTAAGAAATATGGCGGCAGCTTCAATCTGCGCTTTGATGACACCAACCCTCTAAAGGAGGATATTGAATACGTTAACTCGATAATCGCAGATATGAAATGGATGGGTTATGATCCTGGTGATAGAATATTCTATGGCTGTGATTATTCCGACCAAATCTTTGATTATGCAGTGCAGCTTATTAAGAAGGGAAAAGCCTATGTAGATGATTTAACTGCAGAGGAAATGAGAGCGTATCGTGGTACGCTGACAGAGCCGGGCAAAAACAGCCCTTATAGAGAGCGCACGATTGAGGAAAATCTCGATTTGTTCGAAAGAATGAAAAATGGCGAATTCCCCACTGGGGCAAAGATTTTAAGAGCCAAGATTGATATGTCCTCTCCTAATATGAATATGAGAGATCCTGCAATATATAGAATTCAGCATGCGCATCATTATAGAACCGGTGACAAATGGTGCATTTATCCTATGTATGACTATGCACATCCGCTTCAGGATGCAATTGAAGGTATTACTCATTCACTTTGCTCTATTGAGTTTAGAGATCATAGACCCTTATATGAATGGGTACTTAATGAGTTAGATTTCAATGAGCCCCCAAGACAAAGAGAATTTGGCAGACTAAACTTGACAGGAGTTATAACCAGCAAGAGATACTTAAGAGAATTGGTATTTGGCAAATATGTGGATGGTTGGGATGATCCAAGAATGGTTACTGTCCAAGGCTTAAGAAGAAGAGGCTTCACGCCGGAAAGCATAAAAAGCTTCATGGATGAAATTGGTGTTGCAAAGGCCGAGAGCACAGTGGACATCTCCATGCTGGCTCATTGCTTAAGGGAAGACTTAAAGCCAAAGGTTCTCTCTTCCATGGCAGTGCTTAAACCGCTTAAGGTTGTCATAACAAACTATCCTGAGGATACAATAGAAATGCTGACCATAGACAACAATACTGAAAATGCTGACTTGGGCTGTAGAGAGGTACCCTTCTCCAGAATCATCTATATTGAACAGGACGATTTTATGGAGAACCCGATAAAAGGCTACAACAGGCTTGCCCCTGATATAGAGGTACGACTTAAGGGGGCTTACTTCATTAAATGCGAAGAGATTGTAAAAGATAAAGATGGAAATATCATTGAACTTCATTGTACCTATGATCCTGCTACCAAAAGCGGCTCCGGCTTTGAAGGCCGCAAGGTTAAAGGCACCATTCACTGGGTATCTGCTGCTCACGGAATTCCGGCAGAAATCCATCTTTATGACAAGCTTATGCTGGATGATGAAATGCTTAAGGATGAGTCAAAGAGCTGGGAAGAAAAGCTAAACCCTGATTCAAAGATTGTATTAACAGGCTGTATGTTAGAACCCGCTCTAAAGGATGCTCCTATAGAAAGCAAATACCAATTTATCAGACATGGTTATTTCTGTGTAGACAAAAAGTATACAACGCCAGAAAGATTGGTATTTAATAGAATCGTTGCCCTGAAGGATTCTTGGAAGGGCAAGAAATAACAGGAAAGGATGACTTAGCTGTATTTTAACGGTTATGTCATCCTTTTTGTTATTTCTGTATTTACATTTGTTGAATATCTAGTTGAAAAATATACGCATACAATTAACTATTTTCACTGGACTTGGTATTATACCTTTATCAGTATGGACATCGTTATCTATATCATCAGAGTAGTATATAAATGGTTTTTTATCGTAGCATTTCAATTTTCTCTGCCAGGTCATTTAGATAGATCCATCTTTCCATTTGCTGCTCAAATTGCTGCTCCAGTTCATCCTTTTCGATCATAAGCTGCTGCAGTAGAACATAGTCCGCAGCTGCCGCACTTATCTTGCTGTCAATCTGTTGAATCTTCATCTCCAAATCTGCTATAGTAGCATCAATTTGCTCATATTCTCGTTGCTCTTTGAAGGTAAATTTCAATGGTCTATCCTTTGACCGTTCTACTGTTTCCTTATTTTCACCGTTTCTCTTTTTATCCCCTGACTGGCCGCTCTTTTGCTTTTCAACATCACAGAACTCCTTGTAGTCCGAATAGTTGCCTGTATATTGCACTATTCTGCCCTCTCCCTCAAAGGAGAATATTCTGTCTGCCACCTTATCCAGGAAGTATCTATCATGAGAAACTGCAATTACAGCGCCCGGGAAGCTTTCAATATAATCCTCCAGTATTGTAAGAGTTTCTATATCCAGATCATTGGTAGGTTCATCCAGCAGTAGTACATTTGGAGCCTCCATCAGCACTCTTAAAAGATGCAGTCTTCTCTTTTCTCCACCTGAAAGTTTTGATATGGGTGTCCACTGCGCAGAAGGCTCAAATAAAAACCTTTCCAGCATTTGCGAGGCGGTGATTTTCTCTCCTTCAGCTGTAGTCAAAAGCTCTGCACCCTCCTTGATGTATTCGATAACCCTCAGACTTTCATTCATATGGTAAGATTCTTGAGAAAACAAGCCTATCCTTACAGTTTCCCCCACAGCTATAACCCCTGCGTCAAACTGCAGCTTGCCTGCTATCATATTAACAAGAGTTGATTTTCCGCTTCCGTTAGGACCAATAATTCCAACTCTATCATTTCGTAATACGATATAATTGAAATCATCTATGACTGTTTTTTCACCAAATGCCTTGGCTAAATGCTCTATTTCTATAACCTTTTTACCCAGCCTGCTGCTGGCTACAGATATCTCCAGCTTGCTATCATCAATATCCACAAGCTTTTCATTCAACTTCTCAAAACGATCAATCCTTGCCTTCTGCTTGGTGGTACGTGCCTTTGCCCCT
>Ga0154410_1002_pt4 | contig 12731 bp, 10 predicted proteins | sample RifGroB2_FD_115914 | JGI IMG/M metagenome (GOLD analysis project Ga0154410, IMG submission 115914) | Clostridiales bacterium GWB2_37_7
CAATTTGATGGCACAGATCGTATTGGTATAAGCTACCCCATAAAAGATATTGGCTGGGCATTTATTGTGACCTCTTCTTATGATGACCTTGCTGGCGTCCATAGAAAGGTTATGGTTAGAGATATCACGATGTTATTACTGGTTGCATTTATTTCTTTCTTTTTTGCAAGCATATTAGGAAAGCAGTTGGTTAATGCAATACGAAAGCTAAGAAGTGCTGCAGAGCAAGTAAGTAAGGGTGATTTTGACGTAAATATTGAAATTAATGCCTGTGAGGAGCTTAAAATAACGAGTCAGGCATTTAACCAAATGTCTAAGCAAATAAGCAGCTTAATAGAGGAAACCTATAGACACAATGAACAGCAAATACGATTTTACACAACCATTTCTCATGAGTTGAAAACGCCTTTGAATATTATTTTAGGATCAATCCAGCTTGTAGAAAAGCTGGATAAGTCAAACATTGAGGAGTTCCATTTTAAGATAAATAAATATTTAGGTATTTCTAGACAAAACAGCTATAGATTGTTGCGTTTGATAAATAACTTGATTGATTTGAATAAGATTGAAGGGAATCATTTAGCGCTTAAGCTTCGAAATTACGACATAATCAGGGTTGTTGAAGATATAACCCTATCCGTAGCAGACTATGCCAGGTTAAAAAAGCTGGAATTGATTTTTGACACTGAAATAGAAGAAAAAATTATGGCATTTGATCCTGATAAAATCGAAAGAATTATGCTGAATCTTATTTCAAATGCAATAAAGTTTACTGACTCAGGCGGTTTCATAGAGATTAATATTTATGAAAGAAAAGAGAAGATATTGATATCTGTAAAGGATACTGGAATTGGAATCCCTATTGATATGCAAAAAAGCGTTTTTAACCACTTTGTACAAGTCGATAATTCACTAAAACGAAAAGCTGAAGGGAGCGGGATCGGTCTTTCTATTGTAAAATCACTTGTAGAGCTGCATGGTGGAAGCATCAGCATAAACAGCAATTATCATGAAGGAACAGAATTTATCATTGAACTGCCCGTTATTTTGGTGGAAAATGTGGATACTACACATATTAAGACATCTATTAGCAATGTGGAAAAAGTTAATATAGAGTTTTCAGATATATATATTTAAATGATAAATTTAGGAAGGAATAGATCGAAATTAATCTTTCCTTTTTTTATTGTATAGGAAAGTATAATTTCCTATACAATGGGGGACCTGTCGTGAAAGACGGAATATATGGGAAATCAGTGTTCAATGAGGCGAATATTCTAGTGTAAAGGAAGATGGAGTTTCTGATACGATGAGAGAATCCCCATAGCCTTAAAGGAGGGTGCTCAGGATGTTTGCTTGCATCCGTCGAAGGGAACCATAGGGTTCCTTAGGGTCAAATCGTGCGGCGTGAGACGCATTTTTTATTAACTGCATATAGTCACGGGCTATTGGAATGATATATATATAAATGCAAAAACACAGCAAACCTAAGTTTATGTATTTTGTTTCTCAACGGTATCAAAAGGAACCTAAGAAACAAACATAAACTAAGCCTTGCAGTGTTTGTAGGAGGGATTATATGTCGTTTATATTTGGTGATGAAATCATAACTGAAGAAATACCGGCGGAACTAATGTCAATATTAGCGAAGCTAAAAGAAAATACCAAGGTAAAGGCGATGGATTTAATGAATACAATCGCCAATAATGATAAGCTTATAGCTTATATTATCCCTGAAGCAGGGATGGTAGTTTTTGCAAACGAAATAGAGGATGATAACAAAATCTTCAGATTTATAATTGGTCAAAATTCAGCTTTGTATATTGATAACAAGCAGAGACGAGGTGATATGTTTTGTCCATTGTTTCAAATATTGGAAGAACAAATAAAAGAGATCACCTGTAGAGAAGCTATGACAGTGGCTGATGATAAAGAATATAAAATTTATGATAGCTTTATGCCCAAGATCGTAGATACCATAAATCAGATTTTTACAACAAAGCCAGAAATCTTCACCCATTAGAAAAGAAAGAGGTTGATGCTTATTAAATCAACCTCTTTCTTCTATCACAGCTTCATAACTCCTTCTGGCACATATGCTATAATATTTTTATATCTGGCAAGTGTAAAAAGGAAATCAAATAAGCGGTTCATTAATAATGTTCAGGTTATATATATTTTTATTTTTACACTTCATTTTGGGATAATTTTTATAGCAATACTATAATTTAGCATGTTTAAATTGTCTGGGGGTAAGTCCGGTTTGCTTCTTAAATACACTGGAAAAATATCCGGGACTGCAAAAGTTAAATAAGAATGCAATATCTGAGATGGACATATTAGAATACTTCAAGAAATATTTGGACTCTTCTATCTTGTTATAGTTTATATATTCTATAATGCCTAAGCCTACATTCTTTTTGAACATAGAGCATATGTATTCCTTTGATAGATTCACTCTTTTAACCAGATCTTCAAGGGTTATGGTTTCGGTAATGTTTTCATGGATGTATTCAATAATTCTTATGGTCATATTGTTATAGCTTTGTATTTTATTTTCGTGTATTACATTGATATAATCATCAAGCATCTGATACTCATAATCCTGCAATACTTTGATATTTGTGATTCTTTCTATTTCCAAAATGCAAAAGTCGCATAATGAAAAGGCATCCTCCGGGGGGACATTGGCTTCGATGGCAGCTCTGGTAAAAAGTGTAGCAGAGGCGATTAATGAGTTTTTAATGGAACGTATTGGAGTATCTGCCAGTCTAGCTCTTTCCAGCTTGTTGACAGAACGAAGCGTTTCGTGGGCTGATTCTCTCAGCTCACGTTTCATCTCATTTAATAAACGCTTTTCGAGGTAGTAAGATGGATGCATATAATGGTTATTATGCTTTTCAATTTTTGTAAGAATAAGTTTTTGGCTCACATACGTCCCACCCTTATATTAATATTTTATAAATAATGTTAATATATTATAATTATATTAATATTTTTAATTGTATAATGTCAATGAAAGCAACAAATAAATAGATTGTATTTTGAGGAGGAGGCAAACATGAAAAAGTTTTTGGTAATAGGTTTAGTCCTAATTATGGTTTTCTTAGTTGGGTGTCAAAGTACACCAAAGGTGGCGCCAGATAGCTCTGAGCCTACTCAACCAGCAGCTCCTGTTGAAAAAGTAACAGTTAAATTTGCAGTACAGGCAGACTCAACAGATGCACTTAATCAGCTCGTTAAGACTTACAATGATTCCAGTGAAAAGTATCAGGTTGAAGCAGTTGTAATGACAAACGATTCTGGTAATATGCATGACCAATTAATCAATTCATTATCCAGCAAGTCCGGTGAGTATGACGTCATTTCTATGGACGTTGTATGGGCTGGTGAATTTGCAGCAGGAGGCTATTTAGAGCCACTTGATACATTAATCAAGGATAATAACTGGTTACCTACTGATTTTAATGCAGGATCAATGGCATCAGGCAAATATAAGGGTAAAAATTATACATTACCATATTTCTCTGATTTAGGATTCTTGTATTACAGAAAAGACATAGTATCAGCAGAGGACGCTAAGAAGCTTGAAGCTGGACAATACACATGGGATGATCTTCTCAAAATGGCTGAAGGCTACATGGGGCAAAAAGGCACAGAATATGGACATGTTTATCAATCAAAGCAATATGAAGGTTTAACAGTTAACGTTAATGAATTTACAGCTAACTGGACCGACATTAAGGGCGGACTTGAGACTATGGACAAATTTGTTAAGTCAAAGGCGACACCAGAGGATATTTTGGCTTACACAGAAGGCGAAACTCATAATGCTTTCTTAAACGGTGAAACAGTTTTTGCAAGAAATTGGCCTTATATGAATGGTATGGCAGCTAGCGGCGAATATGCAGTAAAGGCTGATCAATTAGGCTTTGCTCCGCTTCCAAACGGCGGCTCAGTCGGCGGATGGATATTAGGCGTCAATGCCAATAGTAAAAACTTAGATGCTGCTAAAGACTTCTTAGCCTTTATAGCAGGACCAAAGGGTCAAAAAATTAACTCAACAGTTGGTAGTTACATGCCTGGCTTCAATGCTTTATTAAGTGATAGCGAAGTATTAGCTGCTAACTCATTATTAACTAACACAGGCTTCCAAAACGCTTTAAAAACTACTATAGCTAGACCTGTTGCTGCAAACTATTCAGAGGTTTCTGATATAATTCAGATTAAGGCACAAGAATATTTGTCAGGTAATGGTAAGCTTGAGGATGCAGTAAAAGCTATAGAAGAAAAACTTAAATAATATGAAATTTATTTAGTCAAGTGAGGATTTAAAACAAAAGAAGCTTTAGCATTTTTACTAAAGCTTCTTTTTTTAAGGAGAATGCTATGAATAAAATACTTAAATTCTTTGATAGACATTTAGCTTATATAATGATTATTCCAGCAATTATTCTTATATTGTTGTTTTCTATATTACCAATTGTAGAATCCTTGAAGTATGCATTTTTTGATTTTCAATTAAATGATCAAAAAAAATCAGGAATATATATGAGCTCCAATTATAATATACCCTTAGCGGAGGAGACCTTTGAGTATATTGATTATTACTTAGAAATCGAAGAAAGTGCAGTTCAGAAAAGTGAGACATCCCAATATATCATTCAACTTAGAGGTGATATGAAGAACTACCAGCAAGAGATAAACTCAATTTTGGGAAACAAATCAGGTATAGTGGAAACAAACGAAGAAAACATTGCTGCAATAAAGAAAATTAATACTGATATATATTCAGCCCTTGGCAAGCTCTATGAAAAAGATGATGTATTTAATTCAGAAGAAGATATGTTAGCTGTTGCATCAGAATTAGATACTAGCATTATTGACTCCAATTTTATTGGACTTGATAATTTCAAACAAATATTACGAGATACGCGAGTTGTTTATACATTAACTGTAACCTTGATCTTTACTGTTATATCTGTGTTCTTTGAGCTAGTATTAGGACTTTTACTTGCTTTGATAATGAATAAAGCCATGAAGGGAAGAGGGCTTATCAGAACTATTTCATTGATTCCTTGGGCCATTCCGACTTCTGTTGCAGCTTTAATGTGGGCGTACCTTTACAATGGTTCAAGCGGCATAGTTGCTAATGTTTTTTCAACAATTGGAATTATTGATCAGCCGACTGACTTATTGCTTACAGCAAAAGCAGCTATTGGGGCTATTATTACAGCGGACGTATGGAAAACGACTCCATATATGGCTTTGCTGCTTCTAGCGGGGCTACAGGTAATACCCAACTCGCTGTATGAATCCTCATCCTTAGATGGTGCCAATAAGCTAAAGCAGTTTAAGCATATTACATTGCCCTTGTTGAAGCCATCTATATTTGTAGCCTTGTTATTTAGAACCTTGGATGCATTTAGAGTATTTGACTTGATATGGGTTCTTACAGGTGGCGGACCCGGCGGAACTACAGAATCCATATCTATTTATGCATACAAGGTGATGTTTGCACAGACAAGATTTGGATATGGCTCAGCAATGGTTCTTATTATGGCAATAGCTGTCGGAATTATTTCTTATGCTTATATAAAAATATTAGATGTAAAAATAATAGGGGAGTAGGAGGTATAACATGGTTAATAAAAAAGCAGAAAAACTATTTGCAGCTATAATTGTACTTTACCTACTTATAATAGTATTTCCCTTTATATGGGTAGGACTTACATCCTTTAAGCCAGAAAGTGAGATATGGGGATCGGAAGCACTTAAAGTTTTTTCCAATAATTCAACCATAGAACATTATCAAGCTTTGTTCAAGGCTAATATACTAAACTCATTAAAGAATAGCTTTATAATATCTTCAATCACAACGATTTATGTTACCTTAGTTGCTTCTTTCTGTGCGTATGCTATAGCGAGACTTAAGTTTAGAGGTAAAAACATATTACTTTCAGTTATATTGGCAACATCAATGTTTCCACAAATGATTGTAATTGGACCTATATACAATGCTTTTGTAAAGCTTGGGTGGACCAATTCCTACTTCATTACTCTACCTTATTCAATGATTACCTTACCTGTTGCGATTTTTATACTGGTAACCCATTTTGCAAAGGTACCTAAGGAGATGGAAGAGTCCGCAAGCATTGATGGCGCATCAAAAATGAGAACGTTTATAAAGATAATACTCCCTTTGGCTTTGCCTGGAATTTTTACATCAGCCATTATCACTTTTATCGGTGTTTGGAATGAGTTTTTACTTTCCTTAACCTTAAACAGTGATAGCAACTACCATACAGCTACAGTTGCAATTTCATTTTTGAGAGGGCAATTCCAGATTTTTTGGGGACAAGTAACCGCAGCTACCATAGTGGTAACCATCCCTACACTTATTATAGTAATTTTATTCCAAAAACAAATTATATCAGGCTTGACTTCAGGCGCAGTGAAGGAGTAAAAAAATGTGGCAATTAAAAAGCAATGATTTAAGTACTGAAAGACTATTGCAGGAAGAAAGTCTTTTTAGTATTGGAAATGGATATATCGGAGTTCGGGGTTGTTTTGATGAAGCCCCTGATTTAATATCAAACACCATAAGAGGAAGTTATATAAATGGTTTTTATGATAGAGTACCAATACTTTATGATGAAAGCGCTTCTGGATTTCCAACAGTTAAGGACAAGCAACCAAGGGTTATGGATACTCAGACTAGTCTAATTTTGTTAGACGGAGAAACTGTTGTTATAAAAGCATCGCAAATCAGAGATTATTTCCGAGTGCTTGATTTGCAAAAAGGTTTAATGGAACGGAGCTATAAATATATAACTAAGAGTGGTAAGGCAGCAAAAATTGCCTTTAGAAGGATGGCTTCATTTGCTGCCAAGAATATATTGTGCTATGAAATAGATATATATTATGATGGTGAAATTGAAATTATTTCTTTTTTGGATTCAGATGTACGTAATCATTCCGATTCTTACGACCCAAGAGTAGCAAATGGTCATGATAAATTATTACACTTAAACAAGTTATCCATAGAAGGTACCTTGGTTTTTTGTGAAATGGAGACCATCACAACCAAGATTCCAATTTTGTCTATGATAGAGTACGAGGTTACTTGTTTGGATAGCGGTCATTATTCACTTGAGCATAATTTAGAGGAGCAAAAAATTGCTACTAAAGCAAAAAGTAAAAGACATTTAAAATTGCAAAAAAAATGTATTTTCATAGATGGCACAAGATCGAGTTGTTTATATGAAGAGGCTATGGAAATTCATTCCAAATATAGCAAGCATTCATTTGATGATTTAATATCAATGCAGGAAGAGTATCTTAACAGTTTTTGGAATGCTTCTGATATTGAGATATACGGCTGCGACAATATTCAAGAAGCCATTCGATTCCAATTGTTTCAACTGTTGCAGTCTGTAGGAAAAGATGAAATATCTAATATTTCTGCCAAAGGATTAAGCGGAGAGGGCTATGAGGGTCATTATTTTTGGGATACCGAAATATATGTGCTGCCTTTGTTCCAAATGACTCAGCCTGAGCTTGCAAAGCAGCTGCTTTTGTACCGTTACCACATATTGCCTCAGGCAAAGCAGCGCGCCAAAGAAATGGGACACAATAAAGGTGCGGCATATCCTTGGAGAACAATATCAGGCATTGAATGTTCATCTTATTTCCCGGCAGGGACAGCTCAATATCATATCAATGCAGATATAGCTTATGGATTCATTCAGTATTATTTGTACCATGGAGATAAAAGCTTTATGCTGGAAGCGGCTGCAGAGGTGATTTTTGAAACTGCGAGAATTTGGCTTGAAATAGGACATTGGTACAAAGGCGCATATCATATAGACAATGTTACGGGTCCAGACGAATATACTGCCATCGTTAATAACAATTATTATACGAATGCTATGGCAAAATATCATTTATATTGGGCTGATAAACTATATCATGAGCTCCATGAATATAATAATGCAGACTTTGAAGAGTTGTGCCATAAAATCAATCTGACATCTGATGAGGTTAATGAGATGAGACTTGCCTCGGAGGCGATGCACTTAGTCTATGATGAGGAATTGGGTATACATGCACAGGATGACAGCTTCCTTAGAAAAGCTGTATGGGATTTTGCAAATACAACACCGGACCAGTATCCACTGCTACTGCATATCCATCCCTTGACCATATATAGGTATCAAGTACTCAAGCAACCGGATACAGTATTGGCGCACTTCCTTTTGGAAGATTATGCAGATACGGAGACGATGAAAAGATCCTATGATTATTATGAGAAAATCACCACCCATGATTCCTCCCTTTCTTCCTGTATTTATGGCATAATGGCATCAAGATGCGGCTATTATGAAAAGGCCTATGAATATTTTATGGAAGCTGTTAGACTGGATTTGGATGATAAACACAGCAACACTAAGGATGGCTTGCATATGGCAAACCTGGCAGGCAGCTGCTTGGGCATTATCAACGGCTTTGCAGGGTATAGAATTAAGGAGACAGGTATATCTATTGACCCAATTGTACCAAATGAGTTGGCGGGATATCGTTTCAGAATTCACTATTTAGACGCATGGTTGGAAATAGATGTAAATGAGCTCGTTCGCATAAAGCTATTGCAAGGTAAGCCTTTAAAGATAACGATTTATAATAAGGATTATATCGTAGCAGATACAATCGAAATAGAAAGGAAACAATTATGAAGGCGCTTAAAGCAGTAATATTCGATATGGATGGTGTATTAACAGAAACCAGTTTGCAACACTATATAGCTTGGAAGCTGCTGGCGAAGGATTTAGGCTTTGAATTATCAGAGGAAGTCAATGAGAAAGTAAAGGGGATATCCAGATTGGAGTCCTTAGACATCGTTTTAAGAGCCGGTAATATGGTTGACAAGTTTTCAGAAGCTGAGAAACTGGAGTTAGCGGACAAAAAGAATTTGATTTATCAATGCCTAATCAAGGAGTTTACAAAGAAAAATCTTTCAGAGGGAGCCTTAGAACTGCTCACTTCCTTAAGAAATAACAATATAAAAATTGCCTTGGCATCGGTATCAAAAAATGCTCAGTTTTTATTGGAGGCTATGGAGATTGGTAATTATATTGATGCCATCGCAGACCCAAGTGAAGTCAAGCATGGTAAGCCAGCACCGGATATATTTCTTATGGCTGCTAAAATGCTTGGTGTTGAACCAAAAAACTGTATCGGCATTGAAGATGCATTTGCAGGGGTTGAAGCGATAAAGAGTGCAGGTATGCAGCCTGTAGGAATAGGCAGCAAGGAGATTTTATATAACTGTGAATTGGTGTTTTCAAGTCTCAAGGAAGTTAATATTGATATGTTGCGAGAAGCTTAATTTAAGGCTCGGTTATATGATTATTTTGATATATAACTGAGCCTTTTTCATATACGTAGATGTAAAAGAATTTAGAGATATTAATAGGAAGGTGCAGTACATCATAATGCTGCATCTTTTTTTATTGAAAATATTAGTATTTTATGAATGCTGTCAAATTGTGATATAATTATTTTGGAATTATGAACTTTATTTAACAAAAACAATAGAAGATTTAGGGGTTGTTTCTTTGAAGAACCGAATAAAAGAGATATTGCTTGTAAGTTTGTTTACAGCCTTTATGGGACAGGTGAATTTTTATCCCTTTGGTACAGATTTTAGAATCACAGTAGGTGTTGTAACGTTCACCTTTCTGCTGCTGTATTTCCACTCGATTCCTATTATAGCAACATCAATAGTCACTGGTGTCTCCGTGCTATTATTAAGGGTCGGAATAGACATGTTTGTCAATGTTGTAAGCTTTAATGTAGCTTCTTTAAAGCACATGCCTGCACTGATGTATTATATTTCATTTGGTATTATAATAGAAGGCGCAAGCTTTAGGAAGCTGTTTGAAAAGCCCATTTATTTCATTGTTGTATTGACAACAGCAGACATCATGTCTAATTTTTTAGAGCTTATGATCAGGAATCAATTCATTATTGAATCTTTTGATGAGATATTCTCAACAATAATGCTGGCTGCTGTAATAAGAAGTTGTATTGTAGTAGCCCTATTTTGGATTATAAAGTACTATAGCCTTTTTATCACAAAGGAAGAGCATCAGAACAGGTATAAGGAACTGCTGCTTATTACTGCAAAGCTTAAGTCAGAGGTTTTCTTTCTTAAAAAATCGATGCAGGATATCGAGGGTGCAATGGCCAAGAGCTATTCTATATATAATACGCTTAAGGAAAGCAATACCTTGGATAAGGAAAAACTTAACAACTTAATGTCAGATTGTCTAAATTTATCGATAGATATACATGAAATAAAAAAAGATTACAATAGAATTGTAATCAGCATGGAAAAGCTTATGCCTGCAAGCGATATTTATAAGACTATGAAAATAAGTGAAATATTTGAAACAATAGAAAATATATTTACAAGATACCTTGAAGTGATCAATAAGGACATTAAACTGATTTTTGAAGTAAAAAAAGATATTAAAACCAGTGAGTATTTCATCGTTATGTCCATACTAAATAATATGATTCAAAATGCAATTGAAGCATGTTACAGAAGTGACTCATATGTGAAAATAAGATGCTATATGCAAGACAAAATGGTGGTTTTTAATATTGAGGACAATGGCAAGGGGATAAAAGAAAAAGAACAGGAGCTTGTTTTTGAGCCGGGCTTTACAACCAAATTCAACCCCGAGACAGGTCAAATATCTACAGGGCTTGGACTGACTCACATCAAGATACTTTCAGAGCATCTGGGGGGGAGAGTAAGCCTTAATAATGAAATTGAAGGCATTACAGAGTTCAGGTTGGAGCTGCCGGAAAGCATAATAACCTATGAGGAGGATGGCGATGTCTAGTTTTATAGTAATTGATGATGATAGAACTGTTAGAAGTGTAATTGTCAAGATCATCGAACAGTATGGACTTGGCGACGTATATGGGGAAGCAGATGACGGGGTTTCGGGTGAAGAAATGATATTAAGATATAAGCCTGATATTGTAATGATAGACTTGCTACTGCCACAGCAGGATGGCATCTCAACAATGAAAAATATCAAGGCTTTGAATGTAAGAAGTATGTTTATCATGCTTTCACAGGTAAGTGACAAGGATATGATAGCAAAGGCCTATGAATGTGGAATAGAGTTTTTCATAAGCAAGCCAATAAATGTGATAGAGGTTGTGAATGTAGTAAAGAGGGTAAAAGAATACCTTTCTATGAAAAAGACCTTTGAGGCTATTGAATCTACCGCAATGACTCTTGGGAGAAGCAATGTGGGGAGTCCTGGCAGGAAGCTTGACAATGTAAGAAGAATATTGAATCAGCTTATGGCTGACCTCGGGATATTGGGAGACCTCGGAAGTAGAGATATCATTAATATTTGTACCATGCTGTGCGAGGATTCGGATTTGGGAGAGGCACTGGAGGATACACAACTAAGTGAGCTTTTAAAGCTGCTCCAGAGCAAGTATTCATCAGAGGGAAAAGGTTTTACCAGTGACTTCAAAGCCATCGAGATGCGGATGAGGAGGACGGTGGGAAAAGCAATGAAGAATATTGCTGCTATGGGGATAGAGGACTTTAGCAATGATAAGTTCACTCTTTATAGCTCATCCCTGTTTGATTATGCTGATGTAAAAATGGAAATGGATTATATACGAGGCAAGGCTAAGTATGGCGGGAAAATAAACATAAAATCCTTTATTAAAAGGCTGTTGGTTATGGTTGAGCAAATTGCATGACATAAGGGCTCAGAAGTCAATTTTTTCAATTTTCTAACCAGTCAATGTAAATTTACGTTTCTTTCCGTTATTATGTGTTATTATAAATATAAAATTGAAATAACAAATTAGAGGAGGGGATTCTTATGAAAAAATACATAGTACTAGCTTTAGCCCTAGTATTAATACTTTCTGTGGCTTTAGTTGGCTGTGCTCCACAAAAAACCAATCTTATATTAGCAACTGGAGGTACATCCGGTACTTACTATCCATTTGGCGGTGCCATGGCACAAATATTCAACTCTAAAGTTGCTAACATGAACGTTACAGCACAAGCAACAGGTGCTTCTGTTGAAAACCTAAAGCTTATTGGCAAGAAGGAAGCAGAGCTTGCGATCGTACAGAATGATATGACTGACTATGCTTATAACGGAGCAGAAGCTTTCAAGGATGGCAAGGTAGAAAATGTAAGAGCCATTGCTACACTTTATCCTGAGGTAATTCAGATTGTTGCGACTGAAGATAGTGGAATAAACACAGTTCTGGATATCAAAGGAAAGAAATTCTCTGTTGGTGCTCCAGGAAGTGGTGTTGAAGCAAATGCAAGACAATTATTAGAAGTTATGGGTATGACCTACAATGATTTTGCAGCTAATTACCTATCCTTCTCAGAATCTGCAGATTCCTTCAAGGATAAGCAAATAGACGGTTTCCTATTTACATCAGGGATACCTAATGCTGCAATACAAGATATTTCCACAACAAGCAAGCTTAAGTTCGTATCAGTTCCGGATGAAGTTGTTAATCAGTTGACAACTAAGTATCCTTTCTTTACAGAGTATATTATACCTGCTGGAACATACAAAGGGCAGGATGCAGACGTAAAGACTATAGCTGTTAAGGCAACTCTTGTAGTTGGCGCAGAGGTTAGTGAGAAGGCTGTTTATGATTTA
>Ga0154410_1039_pt3 | contig 12727 bp, 13 predicted proteins | sample RifGroB2_FD_115914 | JGI IMG/M metagenome (GOLD analysis project Ga0154410, IMG submission 115914) | Clostridiales bacterium GWB2_37_7
AGGATTCTATCATATGAGAATCATCCTCCTTAAGCACTCCGGGCATGAGCCTGCATACGGCATCTGTAATAGCCATAGCCGCGATTTCTCCACCGGTTAATACAAAGTCTCCTAGTGATATTTCCTCGTCTACAAGAGCATCACTGACCCTTTGATCTATACCTTCATAATGACCACAGATTATTGCTATATTTTGATATTTAGCAAGCTCTTGCGCCTTCTTTTGATTAAAGGGCTTTCCCTGTGGCGTCATCAAAATTATATGGGGCTTGGTGCCCGCTTGCTTCATTACATGCTCCATTGTCGTAAATATCGGTTGACACTGCATAACCATGCCAAGACCACCTCCATAGGGATAGTCGTCAACTCGATTATTTTTATTTTCAGTAAAGTCTCTAATGTTGTGAAAATGAAGTTGCACCAAATTGTTGTTAACTGCTCTACCTATTATGCTCTTGCAGAGAACAGCCTCAAACATTTCCGGAAACAAGCTTAATATATCAATTCTCATTTATATTAATCCTTCTGGCAAGTCTACAATAATTTTTCTGGACTGCAGATTTATTTCTTTTACAACTGACTTTAAAGCCGGTATGAGTAAATCTTTGTCCTCTGTTTTTACAACGTAAACATCGTTGCTGCCTGTTTGTAACACATCATAAAGCTTACCCAAAAGCACACCGTGTATGTCATACACTTCAGAATCCACTATGTCACATACAAAGAAAGCATCCTTTGGAAGTCGCACTGCATCCCATCTGCCAACCTTCAAGTAGAGCTGGCGAAGCTTTTCTGCATCATTCATGGTATCTATACCCTTAAGCTTAAGAATAACTGTATTCTTAAGATGCTTGGAGCTTTCCACCTGATACTTTGTCATTACACCCTTTGACTCAATATATACTTCCTTGAGCTTATCGAAGCGCGCAGCATCATCTGTCAATGGATAAACTTTGAGCTCACCGCGTATTCCATGTGTGTTTACAATCTGTCCTATACTTAAATACTCTAGCATTCAATCACCTTCTTATTTGTATTTAAGACAAAGCAGTTTTTAGCTGCGCTCTCTTAAATGCAAAGCACATAATATACAAACGCAGGAGAAATATTCATTATATTATCTCCTGCATTGCATTAAATTATTTCTACTATGACTTTCTTATCGGTTTTAACCGCAGCGGATTTCACTACTGTCCTAATGGCTTTCGCTATTCTCCCCTGTTTACCGATAACCTTGCCCATATCCTCAGGTGCTACAGAAAGCTCAATAATTATAGTGGTCTCACCTAGAGTTTCTTTCACCTTCACCTGGTCAGGATTGTCCACAAGGCTTTTTGCAATTACTTCAACTAATTTTTTCAATTGCAACACTCCCAATAGAAGTTATTTTTATGCTTCTATTATTCCACTTTTCTTTAATAGTGATTTAACTGTATCTGATGGCTGTGCACCTGTGCTCAACCACTTCTTAGCCTTTTCTGCATCTATCTTAATTTCAGCAGGCTCTGTTATAGGATTGTAGTATCCGATCTCTTCGATGAACTTGCCATCTCTTGGTGATCTTGAATCTGCAACTACAACTCTGTAGAAAGGCGCCTTCTTAGCTCCCATTCTTCTCAATCTGATCTTAACTGCCACTTTGTTTCACCTCCTTACAAAATAAGAAAAACTAATTTATCTAAAGAAAGGCATTTTCTTTTTGCCCTTCTTGATATCCTTTTCCATACCGGCAAACTGCTTCATCATCTTCTTTGTTTGTTCAAAGTTTTTAAGCAGCTTGTTTACCTCCTGTATGCTTGTGCCGCTTCCGGCGGCTATACGCTTCCTTCTGCTGGCGTTTATGATGTCAGGGTTCACTCTCTCCTTCTTGGTCATGGAGTGTATAATAGCCTCTGTTCTGGCCATTTCCTTGTCATCTACCTGCAAGCCCTTTATCTTACTTGAATTCATTCCGGGAATCATTTCAAGCAATGAGCTCAAAGGACCCATTTTCTTCATTTGCTGCAGCTGATCCAAGAAGTCCTCAAAGGTAAAGCTTTGAGTTCTCATTTTTTTCTCCAGCTCCATGGCCTTTTTCTCATCCATGTTGGCTTGGGCTTTCTCTATCAAAGACAGAACATCACCCATTCCAAGGATTCTTGAAGCCATTCTATCTGGATAAAAAGGTTCCAGCTCATCCATTTTTTCGCCCATTCCGGCGAACTTTATAGGCTTACCAGTGACAGCTTTTACGGATAATGCCGCTCCGCCTCTGGTATCTCCATCTAGCTTAGTAAGTATTACGCCGTCTATGCCCAGCTTTTCATTGAAGCTTTCTGCGACATTTACGGCATCCTGACCTGTCATTGAATCTACAACAAGCAGTATTTCTGTGGGTCTGACAGACTTCTTGATGTTCTCAAGCTCATCCATCAGCGCCTCATCTATATGCAGTCTACCTGCAGTATCTATCAGAACGATATCCTTGCCGTTCTTATTGGCATATTCTATACCTGCTTTGGCAATGTCTACGGGGTTGGTTTGATCTCCCATAGAAAATACCTCTACCCCTACCTGCTGTCCTACAACCTGCAGCTGCTTTATAGCAGCTGGTCTGTATATATCGCAGGCTACAAACAAAGGATTCTTGCCTTGCTTTTTAAGCATCAGACCAAGCTTCCCGGTATGTGTGGTTTTACCTGCACCCTGTAAGCCAACCATCATAAAAACTGTAGGGGGCTTGGAAGAAAAAGCAAGCTTGCTTTGTGTCGTACCCATCAACTGAGTCAATTCATCATTAACTACCTTGACTACCTGCTGACCTGGGGTCAAGCTATCAAGTATTTCCTGTCCAACAGCTTTTTCTGTTACTTTATTTACAAAGTCCTTTGCCACTTTGAAGTTAACGTCTGCTTCCAGTAAAGCCATTCTAACTTCTCTCATGGCATCCCTAATATCTTTTTCACTAAGCTTTCCGGAGCCTCTTAATTTTTTGAGCGTATCCTGAAGCTTACCTGCCAATCCTTCAAAAGCCATTAAAAACCCTCCCGGCTATTATATAAGCTTTTCTATATAAACTTTGATGTCTGCAATTTTATTTTTGATTGAAGCTACATTATTTTCATCTGCAGCTAATATTGTGTTTAGCATTTCATTTATGCTGGACAATCCTTCTTTTTGCATCAAAAACCTATTTACCAGTCCAAGCTTATCCTCGTATTCAAACAATGTTTTTTCTGCTCTTTTCAGTGTATCATAAACACCTTGACGACTTATTCCCAGCTGCTCTGATATCTCGCTTAAGGATAAATCATTGTTATAATACATATCTATCATTTCTATTTGCTTTTCAGTCAAAAGCTGACCATAAAAATCAAACAAAAGAGCAATCTGCACAATCTTCTCGTACATTATAACACCTCTAAAACGCCTTTGTAAAGGTCTCAACCTTTACAATAGGTATTTTATAATAATATTTGCTTCTTGTCAACCATTTTAATATGAGCAAAGCGAATATCTACAAAAGCTACATACTTTTCTTTCAAAGCTTTTGTAATAACGAGTAGAAACATCTATTCCACCTTAATTTGCATGTGACCTGAACGAGTTTCATAAAAGGCTCCATTAATTTAATATTTCTTCACTAGAAGCCTTTTTTATTCAGCAAATAAGGCATTTACAAAGTCTTCAGGTACAAACTCCTGAAGATCATTTACTTTTTCTCCAACTCCGATTAGCTTTACAGGAATATCAAGCTCGGACTTAATACCTATAACTATTCCACCCTTGGCTGTACCATCCAGCTTGGTAAGTATTATGCCTGTTATGTTTGCAACTTCCTTGAAAATTTTTGCTTGTGAAATTGCATTTTGTCCTGTAGTTGCGTCCAGTACCAGCATCACTTCCTTGTGTGCCTCCGGATATTCTCTGTCTATGACCTTAAAAATCTTTCTGAGTTCTTCCATAAGATTTTTCTTGTTGTGAAGTCTTCCGGCAGTATCGCATATTAGTACATCCGCTTTTCTGGACCTTGCTGCACTGATTGCATCAAATATTACAGCCGCTGGGTCTGAGCCTTCTTGATGCTTTATTACATCCACTCCAGCTCTCTTGCCCCATACCTCAACCTGGTCAATGGCTGCTGCTCTAAAGGTATCTGCTGCGGCAATAAGAACCTTCTTGCCTGATTTTTTCAATCTGCTGGAGATCTTGCCTATAGAAGTGGTCTTACCTACTCCATTTACACCTATTATAAGAATGACCTCAGGTGAATGTGTTCCGATCGCTTCTGTAGACGTTCCTAATATTTCAAGCATTTCCTGCTTTAGCAGTCCTTTAATTTGCATTGGCTCTTTGATATTTTGTTGTTTTACCTTTAGTCTGAGATTGTCTAATATTCTCATGGTTGTTTCTACACCCACGTCAGAGGTTATGAGTATCTCCTCCAGCTCATCAAATAAATCCTCATCAACAGCTTTAAAACTTACCAATACATCATTGATTTTATCCGTAATATTTTTTCTTGTCTTAAACAACCCATCCTTTAGCTTTGAGAAGAAAGAAACTTTACCCTCTGTGGCTTCCGCCTCCATATCCTCTTCTGCTTCAAATGCTTCTTCTACTTCTTCCTGAATTTCTTGAACCTCTTCTTCATAGTCTTGCACTTCCAAAGCTTCCTGTTCATGTACTACTTCACCTACAGGTTTAGCCTTGCTTATCTCAGGCTCTTGTACAGCCTCTATCAGCTCTACATCTTCATCCTCAAGAAGCAGTTTTTCTATTTCCTCATCAGATTGCTGCTCATCCCCTTCAGACAGCTCCTCCTGTTGATTTTGTTGATCTTGCTCCTTATCCTTACCAAATAGCTTCTTAAAAAAATTTGCCATATAATCACTCCTCGTTCATTGTGTTTACTATCATTATTAGCTTACTTTAGGTTCAATTGATCCTTCCAACTTGACAGAGAGCAGTTTCGAAATACCACTGTCCTCCATGCTTACACCATAAAGGCAATCAGCTGCCTCCATAGTCCCCTTTCTATGGGTAACTATTATAAACTGCGTGGTTTGCGCAAATTCCTTTAGGAAGGCTGCATAACGGTCTACGTTGGCATCGTCCAATGCCGCGTCAATTTCATCCAATACACAGAAGGGTGCCGGCTTCATTTTTAATATTGCAAACAATAATGCAATCGCCGTCAATGCCCTTTCTCCACCGGAAAGCAGCATCAGGTTCTGCAGCTTCTTGCCCGGCGGCTTTGCAATGATCTCTATACCTGATTCCAAAATATTCTCTACATCAGATATAACCAGCTGTGCCTGGCCTCCGCCAAACAGCTGCACGAATACTTCATTGAAGTTCTCATTTATTTTGTGGAACTGAACAATAAACTGCTCCTTCATGTGCTCCGCGATCTCTACAATTACCTGAGTTAAGGATTCTCGAGCTTTTGTTAAATCCTCAACTTGATTATTTAAAAATACATATCTTTGACTTAGCTTTTCATATTCCTCAACTGCATTTACATTGACAGTACCCATGGCTCTGATTTCACTTTTCAGCTCTTCGCAACGTCTGGCAGCCCAAGTGAGGTTTACGCTTTCATCTCGATATCCCTGCGCATTGTGATAATTCAGCTCATAGGTTTCCAAAAGCTTTAGCTCGATGTTATCTAGCTCAAATTCTACCTTTGCCTTTTGCATTTCAATTTTATGCAGATTATTTTGAGCATCCACTGCTTCCTGTTGAGAAGTTCTAATGCCTTCCTCTGAGGCTTCGATATTCTCTTGAAGCCTATGCTTTTGTTCAGTTTGCAGCAGTACCTCCTGCTGCTTTTGCTCTAATTGCTGCTTCAAAGCTTTTATATGAAGCTGTGTATTCTTAAGCTGTTCTTCATAGCTTGTAGAATTCGTTTCAGACTGATTTATTTCATCTAAAGCTGATTGCATATCGGACTCCAGTTGTTTTATCTTTTCAACCAAATCATTGTTCTGCTGCAATAAATTCTTTCTATGCTGTTCAACTGCTGACAGCTTTACCTTAAAATCAGTGACTTCGCTATTATGCGCATCCTTTACCTCATTGAGCTGCTTCATATCATATTGCAGCTCCGCAATCCTTGCTTCCATATCACGCTTGCTTTGCTCCAGTTGATCGTCCTTCTCTTGATTTACAGCGATAAGCTTCTTCGACTCATCAGATTCCTTGCTTAAATCCCCTGCTTCTTTTTTACTTATTAATATTCTGTCATTTAAAATCTGCATTTCTGATTTGATGCTCTCAAATTTGTTCTGAAAATTCGTCAGTTCTATTTGCAGCTTATGATACTCGTCGGTTTTATTTGATATCTCAATATCCGTAGCAGAGAGCTGCTGCTTGACGGCTCCCAAGCTTTCCAGCAGACCTTCAAAGCTTTGCTTGTAATCTAGATATTTTATTTTTAGCTGCTCAATCTCATTTTTTCTGGAGAGCACCGAGGAAGAAACTGCATTTAAGCTTCCGCCGGTTATTGAGCCGCCTGCATTTAAAACTTCACCAGTTAACGTAACAATTCTAAACTCATAGTTCGTCATTCTTGCAAGCTTTATGGCAGCGTCCATATCCTTCACTATTGCTATTCTTCCCAAAAGATTATGAATGATGTTTTCAATTTTATTATCATAGCTTACGAGCTTTGAAGCGATTCCTACAAAGCCCTCCAGCTTAAAGCTGTTTTTTTCTCTATCGGAGAAAGATCTTGGTTTGATGGAGCTTATAGGCAAAAAGGTTGCACGTCCAAGCTTATGCTTCTTAAGATATTCTATTAATAGCTTTGCATCCTCTTCTTTTTCTGTAACAACACTTTGAAGCTGTGCACCCAAAGCAACATCAATAGCAGCTACATACTGCGAAGGTACCTTTATCATTTCACCAACAGCACCCAGCATACCCTTTGTAATCTGTCCGGCATTTGCTAACAAAGCCTTTACAGACTTGCTATAACCTTCAAAATCCTTTTCCATATCCTCAAGGACCTTTAATCTAGAGGAAGTACTGTCCTTGCTGCTTTTTACATTGTAAATTTCATGCTCCAGCTGCACAATTTTCTTCTCCAAGCTTTGCTTGTTTTGCTTTTGCTGCTCAAGCTTGATTTTGCATTCCACGCTGTCCTGCTTTACCGCTGTTAAGCCTTCTTCTGAAGCTAAATGTGCTGCTTTCTTTTCATCTAATTGTGAAGATAATTTATCTATATCTTGAAGGATTTGAGTATTTCTTTTATCTATATTTTCTAAAAACGAATAGCTGCTGTTAATCTTGCTTTTTATTTCTGACTGTGTATTAATCAAGCTGATGTACAGCTGCTGCATATTGTCCAAATCAGCTTCCTTTATAGAAATCGAGGCATAATATTCCTCAAACTGTATGGATTTTTCATTTATACTGTCTTGTAATTGCTGCTGCTGTACCTGAAGCAACTCGGTGCGGGTATTATTTTCTGTTATAGCCTCAGATGATTTCTGATGTTCTTGCTCCAACTCTCTTTTTCTTTGATGCAGTCTTGTGAAGGCATTTTCTATGTTATTTATTTTTTCTTGTACAACCTTGTACTCACCCTCTTGCTGCTGCATGCTGCTTTCTATTTGGTGAGCTTCCTGCTGCAACTCCTCTAACAGTTTTTCCACAGAGTTCAACGCCAGCTTCAGCTGCTTCTGCTTTTCCTCAAGCCGTTGTTTTAAATTTGTTTTTTCCTCAATATAGCTTTGGATTCCCGCTGCTTCTTCTATTATTGTTTTCAATCTTGCCTTGAATTTATCAATATTACCCAATATCAGATTGATCTCAATGCCTTTTAATTCCTGTAAAATATCTCTATATCTTTTGGCTACCTCTGCCTGCTCCTTCATAGGATCCAGCTGAGTGCTGATTTCTTCTATGATATCCATTACTCTGGTTATGTTTTGCTTTGTATTTTCAAGCTTTCGCTCTGCTTCCGTCTTCCTTGCTTTGAATTTAACAATACCTGCCGCTTCCTCAAAAACCTGTCTTCTATCTTCTGATTTATTGCTTAATATTTCATCTATTCTACCCTGTCCAATGATGGAATATCCATCTCTGCCTATACCGGTATCCATGAACAGCTCATAGATATCCTTCAATCTGCAGGAGGTTTTATTTATATAGTATTCACTTTCACCGGAGCGATACATTCTTCTGGTGATGTTTATCTCATCATATTCTATCGGCAGTATGTACTCACTGTTGTTAATGGTTATACAGACTTCTGCGAAGCCCAATGCCTTTTTCTTCTCACTGCCAGCAAATATAACATCCTCCATTTTGCTGCCTCTGAGCGTTTTGGCAGACTGCTCCCCCAATACCCATCTGATTGCATCAGAAATATTGCTTTTTCCGCTGCCATTGGGTCCTACTACAGCATTTATTCCATTGGCAAAATTCAATTCTATTTTTTCTGCAAAGGATTTGAAACCGTGAACTTCCAACTGCTTTAAATACAACTTGTCCACCCCTATAGCATAATTTGTAGAGACTGGCTTCAATGCCAGCCCGAACATAAAATATCTTAACTTAACTATTTTATCATAATTTAGCTGCCATTAAAAGAAAAAGCCTATTACTATATAAGCAATAGGCTTTAAATGATATATTATCTTGGTTCAACCAGAAACTTGATAGCCGTTCTATCTTCACCATCTATTACAATCTCGGAGAAAGCAGGAACTACAACTAGGTCAATACCATTCGGTGCTACAAATCCTCTTGTAATAGCAATTGCTTTAACAGCTTGATTAACTGCACCAGCACCAACTGCCTGCAATTCCGCAGTTGATTTTTCTCTCAGGATAGCTGCCAGTGCCCCTGCAACAGATTTTGGCTGTGATTGAGCTGATACCTTTAGTATATCCATTATTCCCATAACCCCCCATTTGTTTGTTGAATAGTAAATATATTCTATATATTATGTCTAATTCCTTCAAATTTCCAAAATGTTGCAAAAATCTTTTATAGACATTTTACGCATATATTCGCCATATTTCAGCATGATGCTTTGAATATCCATATCACTTGCTTGCGTTACAATGATTCTTTCAATTTTGTTGTAGATTTTTATAGTTTCAATATTACATCTTTTTTGTCCTATAAGGTCAGATATATCATGAGGGTGAACAAATATCTCCAATTGTTTTATGTGAGATACACTCTTTAACATATATTTCAGCATGTCCTGATACATTGAGGATACCACAAGCTGCCTCATGGAAGGGTGAAGGGGTCCTGCCACGACTTCCTTCCCTTCTAATATGTCCTCTGTGGGCTGCAATCCAATTCTAATGACGTCAATATTGCTTTTCTCAAACAAAATCAGCAGCTTTTTACATATTTCAACTGCCGCCTCTAATGTTAGGGGCTTGTACTGACCTGCATAGTACATCTGCTCCATATGGGTATTGGTGATAACCAGAGCTGGATAGATTCTTGCAATATCAGGCTTTAGCAAAATTAATTTTTTTACAGTTTCAATGCTTTTTTGCATCGTATCCCCGGGCAGACCTACCATAACCTGCACACCCACTGTGAAGCCGTGCTGCTTCAGCAAGGTTACTGCATCAACAACATCCCCAGCACTGTGACCTCTATTGCTGAGCTTGAGTACTTCCGCGTCCATGGACTGTACACCCAGTTCAACAATTTGAACCTTATATTTCTTTAAAAGTACAATTACATAGTTATCAATACAGTCAGGCCGGGTGGAAATTCTAATATTATTGATAATGCCCTGCTCAATATAGGGTTGAACAGCTTCTAAAAGCTCCTGTTGTTGATCCATCGGAATAGCGGTGAAGCTTCCCCCATAAAATGCCAGCTCTATAACAGAATTTTCGCTCGGAATAGTTTTCATGTATTCTTCAATTTTGTTTTTTACATCTTCTTTTGTCGCATCTCCACCATGACCGGTTATTTTCTTCTGATTGCAAAAAACGCAGTCATGGGGACAGCCTCTATGGGAGACAAAAATAGGTATTATATAATGCCTTTTACTCATTTTCTAACCCCAGTTTTTCTATAGCATCCTTAGCAGCTGCTTGCTGAGCCTCTTTTTTGCTGTTACCGCTACCGGTGCCTAAAATGGTGTCGTCCAGCATAATAGCCATATCAAAGGTTTTACTGTGATCCGGTCCTTCCTCGGACAAGAGCTTGTAGCTTATCTTGCCCTGACTGTTTTTTTGTATATGCTCTTGTATAAATGACTTATAGTCTGAGATAATCTTGTTTTGTATCGCTTGTTGAATGGTACCTTTAAGTATATCAAGGACAAATGTTTTTGCCTTACTCAAGCCCCCATCCAGATAAATGGCTGCAATCAAAGCTTCAAAGGCATCTGCCAATATTGAAGGACGCGTACGCCCTCCCGTTAATTCTTCACCCTTGCTGATTGCCAGATATTTGCCCAATTTAATCTTTTCAGCTGCTTCATGCAAGGACTGCTCGCATACGATGTTTGCTCTAACTCTGGTTAACTGTCCCTCTGCCATCTCTTTGCAGCTCTTAAATATATACTGACTGACTATCATACTTAAAATAGAATCGCCTAAAAACTCAAGCCTTTCATTGTGTTCAAGGACCTCATTTCTGTTGGCTGTATATGAGCTATGGGTCAAAGCTGTATCTAGTAAGGACAGATCGTCAAAGCGATAATCTATTACCTGCTGAAATCCAGCTAATTCCTTTTTTCTTTTGCTTTCCTGTGTTGACATATTATTCCTCCCTGATATACAGGTATATATAAATACTGATATATAGTATCCATGTATGATATTACTTCAATATTCATATATGCATGTATATGTTTATGATTTTAGATATAACAAGAGATTGGCAGACTTAATGTTTCAAGTCTTACCAATCTCGCATTATATCATTTATTGATATTTTTTCAATATTATAGTCGCATTATGCCCACCAAAGCCCAAGGAATTTGACATTGCATATTCAACTTCCTTATTGATCGCTTTGTTTGGTACATAATATAAGTCACAGTTTTCATCAGGAGTCGTGTAATTGATTGTTGGTGGTACAATATCTTCATTTATTGCCAACAGGCAAGCCATGGCCTCTATAGCACCTGCAGCACCCAGTAAATGACCTGTCATGGACTTTGTTGAGCTAATAGCTACATCCATTGCATGCTCACCCATAAGCTTTTTAATTGCCATGGTTTCAAACTTATCGTTCATCTCTGTTGATGTACCGTGGGCATTGATATAATCAATCTCCTCCGGCTTAATACCTGCATCCTTGACAGCCATCAGCATAGATCTGTATGCACCCGCTCCGTCCGGCGCAGGGGCTGTGATGTGATGTGCATCTCCGGTAGCTCCGTAACCAACTACCTCACCATAGATTGTCGCACCTCTTTTTATTGCATGCTCCAATTCTTCCAGTATAAGAATACCTGCTCCTTCACCCATTACAAATCCGTCTCTATCCTTGTCAAAAGGTCTACTTGCAGTCTTTGGATCATCATTTCTAGTTGACATAGCTTTCATCGAACAAAAGCCTGCAAAAGCCAAAGGAGTAATAGATGCTTCTGAACCACCAGACACCATGATGTCTGCATCTCCTCTTTGAATCATCTTGAAAGCCTCTCCAATAGCATTTGTAGCTGAAGCACAGGCTGTAACCACTGTTATGTTTGGACCTTGTGCATTAAGGGTTATGGAAATATTACCAGCAGCTATATTTGAAATCATCATAGGCACAAAGAAAGGACTCACTCTACCCGGACCTTTTTCCTGAAGGATGATATGCTGATTTTCTAAAGTTTCCATACCACCTATGCCTGAGCCAATGCAAACGCCAAAACGACTATTGTCTATGGTCTCTATGTCCAGTTTTGATGAATCAAAAGCCATTTTCGCAGCCGCAACTGCAAACTGTGCATATCGATCCATTCTTTTTGCTTCTTTTCTGTCTATATAAGCAATAGGATCAAAATCTTTTACTTCTCCTGCGATCTTTGTATCATAGCCTTCGGTATCAAATCTTGTTACCATATCTATACCACATTGTCCTTCTTTTAATGCAGTATAAAACTGTTCTACACCGATACCAATGGGAGAAATAACTCCCAATCCCGTTATTACTACTCTCTTCATATTCAAATAATTCCTCTCCTTAATGTAAAATAATAATATATATAAATCACGGGCTAGCACTTTATCAGCCCTTACTGAGTAGCTAACAATAATATTTAAGCAATGTAGGGGCTGGTTTCTATACCAGCCCAAGTACCTGATCCAAAAAAAAGGGCCCCGAATTCTCGGGACACTTTTTATTGATTGTTTTTTATGTACTCAACTACATCTCCAACAGACGAAAGCTTTTCTGCTTCCTCATCTGGGATTTCAATATCGAACTCTTCTTCAAGTGCCATTAATAGCTCAACAATGTCAAGTGAATCAGCACCTAGATCATCTATGAAGGAAGACTCCATTGACACTTCTTCAGCGTCTATACCAAGCTGTTCAACAACCTTTTCTTGTACCTTCTCGAATATCAACCTGTTCACCTCCCTTCAGGATTTATATTTAGATAATATTACATAACCATTCCACCGTCAATATTAATTACTTGACCAGTAATATAGTCGGAATATTTCGACGATAGGAACAATACAACATTTGCCACATCCTGGGGCACTCCGCCCCTTGCCATTGGTATATTTATCATAAATTCTTCCCTTACCTTT
>Ga0154410_1014_pt5 | contig 12507 bp, 13 predicted proteins | sample RifGroB2_FD_115914 | JGI IMG/M metagenome (GOLD analysis project Ga0154410, IMG submission 115914) | Clostridiales bacterium GWB2_37_7
TGATTTCAAAGGAAGGGCTTGAGAAGCTTTATAATCATGACTATAAGCACTTTGCACCTATCAAACGCTTACAAAAGATTAGAGACCGGGTAGATTACTTGCTGAAACCGCTTACAATTCCCAGACTAAAGGAAATCTCAAAGCAAATTGAGGAGGGGGAAGAACAAGAGTTTAACATAAAGCAAGTAAGTCGTGCGGTGCTGCACAATGAGTTGAAGGAGCTTCGAATAAAAGTAGATTCAATGACTGAGGTTAATACCTATAAGCTCTTTATCAAGCTGTTTGAGGACAAAAAGTTTTTTGAAAGACTATCTGGAAAGCTTGACGCAGAAGTGAATGAATTATTAAGCTATACTGCTTCTTACATGAACAATAACATATTATATTATGAAGATATTGCTCCTTATTTATATTTCAAAGGGATACTGGAGGGTACACAATATATTGCTGATATAAGGCACGTTGTAATAGATGAGGCACAGGATTACTCAACCCTGCAATATCAAATTATTAAGAGATTATTTAAATTTGCTTCCTTTACTATTCTAGGTGATGTAAATCAAGCTATTAACTCTTATATGCATTCAGCAGACTATAATGAGGCATCACTGTTATTCTCTGACTATGGAACAAATGTAATGACCTTGAGCAAAAGCTATCGCTCTACAAGAGAGATTTGGAAGCTTTCAGAGCAGATATTGCCAAGCTGCAGCAATAAACAGCCTATCAATCGCAGCGGTGAAAAGCCTCAATTGGTTAAAGTGAGCTGCGTAGATCATATGAATAAATACATAGTACAAAAGCTACAGGAGTTTACAGTTCAAGGAATGAAGTCGGTAACAATTATATGCAAAACGGCAAAGCAATGTGAAGAGGTATATAACAGTATTAAAAACGATATAAAATCAATAAATTTGATTACTTCAGAAAGCACACGCTTAACCTCAGGCATATCTATTATACCTTCTTATCTTACAAAGGGCTTGGAATTTGATGCAGTTATAATTTATGATGCAAGCAATATGAATTATAATGGTGAAGAGCAGCGTAAGCTGATGTACACTATGTGTACTAGAGCCTTGCATAAGCTTTGCATTACGTATTCAGGGAAGCTTACAGAATTAATGCAAAATGTAAGCGAAGAGCTGTGTGATTTTCTTGAAGTATAATAACGATTCTTTGCTTGATAAGGTATGAATTTGTTTTCAACAGCCAACATAGCGTCAGAGGTCTTGTTTGAGTGTTTTTGCTTTGGAGTTCTTAAAATAGATTATTAGAAAGCTGTATTTTCAAGGCTCGAATTAGAATGTTATACACCTTCTTTGAATATGAATTATAAAGGGAAGCTATTAATTCATATTTGTGGAGGGATATTTGTGAAAATCAGAATAATAGTGTTAGATAAAAAAAAGATAATACTTTGGTTGGTTCTTTTGGTATTAATCGTAATATTTATAGCATCCTTGCAAATGATAAGCATTAATACCATGAATTATTATGATCCGATATACAAAGGTGAGGCAGATGAAAAGGATATAGCCTTTGCCTGTAACGTTGTATGGGGAAATGAATATTTGCCTGAAATACTAAGGATTTTAAAGGAAAACGATATCAGAATTACCTTTTTTATCGGCGGTGATTGGGCAACTAAGAATTCTGACGAATTGAATACAATTTACAAAGAGGGTCATGAATTAGGAAATCATGGTGAAAACCATAAAAAGCAATCTCAGTTAAACATAGAACAAAATAAAAGGGAGATACTAAAAGCAGAAGAGTCTATAAAAAATGTAACAGGAGTAAAAACTACCCTATTTGCACCACCTTATGGAGACGTAAACAAAACTGTAGTTGATACTGCAGAAACACTTGGTTACAAGGTTATAATGTGGAGTATAGATACTATAGATTGGAATACTAAGGATTATACCCAAATAGTTGAAAGGGTGGAAAAAAAACAGCACAATGGAGCAATTGTGCTTATGCACCCTACAGAGGTAACTGTAAAAGCACTGCCGTTCATGATTAAAAGCTTAAAAGAGAAGGGCTATCGAATCAGCACAGTTAGTGAAGTGCTGGATTAGAAAACAATTGTAAATATACACTAATTCATTTATAATTTAATATGCATTGAGTTTTTTGGAGGTATAGAATGTATCAAAAACAGCAAATGAAAAACGGAATTAGAGTTGTGACTGAGGAAATACCCTACGTAAATTCAGTATCAGTGGGTATATGGGTTAAGGTAGGCTCAAGAAATGAGACGAACAATATAAATGGTGTATCTCATTTTATAGAACATATGCTGTTCAAGGGTACGCAAAAACGTTCAGCAAAAGAAATAGCGAACAGCATAGATAAAATCGGAGGGCAATTAAACGCTTTTACCGCGAAGGAAAGCACCTGCTATTATGCTAAGGTATTGGACAGTCATTTTGACATAGCATTAGATGTATTGGCAGATATGTTTTTAAACTCAAGCTTTGCAAAAGAAGAAATCGAAAAAGAAAAAGGCGTTATTATGGAGGAGATTAACATGTACGAGGATTCCCCAGAGGATCTGGTGCATGATTTGTTTTCTCAGGGTGTATGGTCGGGAAATCCGCTGGGTATGTCGATTTTGGGGACAGAAGAGTCCCTTAATGTTTTGAATAGAGATCGTATGGTGAATTATTATAAAGATCATTACATACCTGAAAATATAGTGATTTCAGTGGCTGGAAACATAAAGCACCAAGTAGTAGTGGAAAAGGTTGAAAAGTATTTTGGACACCTGATCTCCCCTTTAAATAAGCTTTCAATAATTGATAAACCGGCTTTTGATCCTATCAAGATTACACGAAACAAAGATACAGAACAAGTACATTTGTGTATTGGCTTTGAGGGTGTTGAGACTGATAATGAATCCTTTTATCCTCTGCTTACTATGAATAATATATTTGGTGGAGCAATGAGCTCAAGACTGTTTCAAAATATTAGAGAGGATAAAGGACTGGCATATTCAGTATTTTCCTATCCATCCTCATATCAGGATTGTGGGTTGTACTCAATTTATGCAGGCATGAAGGCTACTCAGTTAAAAACTGTAACTCAGCTTATAATGGAAGAGATTCATGAAATCATGCACAATGGCATTACAGAGGAAGAATTGTTTGACTCTAAGGAGCAGATGAAGGGAAGTTATACCTTGGGCTTAGAGAGCACCAGCGGAAGGATGATTTCTATAGGTAAATCAGAACTTATATACAATAGAATATATTCACCTTCAGAAGTGTTGGAGAAGATTGATAGGGTAGAAATGGATAGTGTTAACAAAGCAATTAGGAAGGTATTTGACTTAAATAGAATGGGAGGAGCGGTAATTGGCTCCTTTGATAACAAGCTGGATTTAAGGGATATATTAAAATAATATTAAGCTTATTATGCTCGGGGTTACTTACGTCCGAGCATTTACTTTAGAAGGGAGAAACAGTATGGATGTATGTATAAAGACTAAGCTGTTGCGAAAAAACGCAGGACAAGCTGATTTTATTCCTGCCTATGCTACCCCAGGCTCTGCAGGCATGGATTTGAAAGCCTGTATTGATGAAGCAGTAGTTATCAAACCTGGACAAATCGCTAAGATACCTACCGGAATTGCAATTCAGATACCAAACAGCTATATTGGCGGTTTCGTTTTTCCGCGAAGTGGACTATCCAGCAAACACGGAATATCACTGATCAACTGTGTAGGCGTGATAGACTCTGATTATACAGGTGAGGTTGTTTGTCCTGTGGTAAACCATAGTGACAAAGAATTTATAATAAATCCCGGTGATAGAATTGCACAGCTTGTATTTATGCCTGTATGCAATGCTTCTTTGATTCAGGTTGAGGAGCTTCAGGAAACAGAAAGAGGCAGCGGTGGGTTTGGTTCTACTGGCTTAAAGTAGTTTTCAAAATCATGTAATATTTGTCCTAAAGCAGCATATATATTAATGTAATAAATGATGTTTAGACATTTATTACATTAATATTACATGAGGTGAAGATATGAGATTTAGCAAACTTAGCGGTAAGGAGATAGTTTCCCTTCCTGCCTGTGAAAGATTAGGTTTTTTGGGAGACTGTGATTTAACTGTAGATGAAGAAACAGGACGAATCAGATCCTTGATCGTTCCTGAGAATAAGAATCAGCTATCCTTCTTTATTGATAGAAGATATTTAGAGATTCCATGGGATAGGGTTAGGAAAATTGGCAATGATATGATAATCATAGATTTTGCTGATATATTGAAGTAAATCAATAAAGGTTGATGGAAGAATCCATCAACCTTTATTAATTGAAAGTCTATAAACAACGGATAACATTTCGTGCTATTTTAGTGTATACATATTGTTTAGTAGGGATGTATTATATGTAGTACAAACACTTATATATGCAAAAATTCATACTATGTATTAGTTTATAATGTGGAGGAGATATTATGCTTTGCAATGTCGATAGCAAGGAAGGCTGCAAAACCATGAACTTCCTAATAATAGGTGGCGATGATAGATTAGTTGAGCTTGCTAATATTCTCTTTGGGAAGGGCTATAACGTATATGTCCATGGTATGGAAAGAGCAGCAAATTGTCTGGCTGAGAAAATAAAAAGCCTTGAGGAAGCTGTTGTAAAATGCGATGTAATAATAGGTCCTATACCTTTCTCAAAGGAAGCAAATAAGTTATACTCAAGCTATTCCGAAGAATCGATAGAAATAGACAATCTTTTTAGCAAAATTACACCTGACAAAAAACTGTACTTTGGAGCAATGAACAAAAACTCCAGAGAACTGGCAGAAAAATATAATATTAAATACATTGATTATCATCATGATGAAAGCTATCAAATTTTAAATACAATTCCTACAGTGGAGGGTGCGGTTGCTCTTATGGTCAGTGAAACAGAGACAACTGTTTTTGGTAGTAGTGTGCTAATAATGGGATACGGCAGAATAGGAAAGCTTTTATCTGAATATGCAAAGGCTTTAGGGGCTAAGGTATATGTGGAGGCAAGAAAGGATGAAGATCTAACCTGGATAAAATCAAAAGGAATGAATGCAGTACATTTGGACGATCTGCAAGAGTATATCGGTTTTATGGATATAATAGTCAATACAGTACCGGCAGTTCTTTTAGATGAAAGTAAATTAGAGTTGGTAAAAAAAGATGCATTCATACTTGATTTGGCATCTCTGCCCGGTGGAGTAGATTATTCTTTTGCAAAGCAAAAAGGAATAAAAACGATACACGCATTGGGAATACCAGGCAAAATAGCTGCTAAATCAGCAGCGGAATATATATTTAATACTGTATTGAAGCTATTGAAAGTCGACTGAAAGGGTGGAAATTTATGAGTTTAAATGGAGTTAAGATAGGACTTGCAATTACAGGTTCCTTTTGCACCTTTGAAAAGGTGTATAAAGAGGTTGAAAAGCTTATTGACAGCGGCGCAAAGGTCACGCCTATTTTTTCCTACAATGCAGCAAGCATTGACAGCAGATTTGGTAAAGCAGGGGATTGGATTGATAAATTTGAAGCTTTGACAGGCAGCAAGTCTATCATGACAATTGCTGAAGCAGAACCAATTGGGCCAAAGAGCATGTTTAATATTTTGCTTTTGGCACCCTGTACAGGGAATCCGACTTAAATACAAAAAAGTGCATATATTCTTTGCCTATAAGGAATGAAATTGCTTCCGCAAAGCTTCAGCAGCACCAGAAGGCATGCTATTCTATATTGAACTTCAGATGGATATCCTTTAGTTTCTTTTGATCAGATAAGGCGATAGAATGTATGGCAAGGTCTATGATCTTTTTGAGGACTTTTGTATCTTGCTTTTCAAATAGCTGGTTTATTAGATTTAAATATTGTTCCTTTGTATACAGATCAGTAGTACGATGCTGATCGGCTTTAATATTTACTAATTGACTCTTATATTGATTTAACTTGCTTTCCAGCTCTTTAATCTTATCCATTATGATTGCGCTTGAAGAGAAATCATCTATCTTCAGCAACAATACATACCGATCTAAGAGCATTTGAGTTTTGTTCAGTTCCTTTTGTAAGGTTTTAGTATCAAAATCATTCATACTATGGTTCCTGCCTTGATATGTATGCAGCAATGCATCATTGATAATACTCTCCTTGTTCAAGAGCTTTCGTAGGTATTCTAAAACAGCTTTCTCAATATTGTCTGCATTGCAAATGCTGCTGCAGCTTTTGCATCTATAGTATCTGTATCTTCTAGAGCCTGCAGAAGAAGTAAAGCTACGCATTGGCGTGCTGCAATTGGGGCAAAGTATTTTGCCTGAGAGCAGAAAGCAATGCTTATTAGCAATTGCAGATTTTTTATTCTTGTTGCTTTTCCTGAGACTTTGAGCAGTCTCCCAGGTAATAGCATCAACAATATGCGGATGGAGACCTGTAGTATGGTATTCATCCTTTTGTCCAATATTATGTCGATTGATGCCAATGTAAACAGGATTGCTTAATATTACTGCTATACCATCTTTCGTAAAATGATTATTTCTCTTTGTTTTATAACCAAGTTCGTTTAAATGCACCGCGATCTCTGACATGCTCATTTGTTTTATGCTATAAAGCTTATATATCATTGTCACTATTTCAGCTTCTGCCGGATTAATGATCAGCTGTTTGTTATGATTATCATAACCTAGCACTGTGCCAGTCTTGCCACCCTTATTGGCATACTCGTGCAAACCCAGCTTGACATTATCAATAATAGTGTTTCGCTCAAATTCTGCGATGGATCCCAACAGCTGCAAGGTCATTTTGCCAACAGGTGTAGAGGTATCAAATTTTTCAGAGTAGCTGCTAAAGACGATATTTGATTTTTCCAGTTGATCAAGTATTAATAGCAAATCTTTGAGGTTCCTGGAAAGTCGTGAAATCTTCCAAACCAATACCATATTGAATCTTTTGTGTTTTGCATCCTGAAGCATACTGATGAGCCCGGGACGATTTTGGGTCTCTTTGCCGGAAATGCCAAGATCCTTGTATATATCATAAATATTAATATTATATAGACAGCAGTACTGTGTGAGTGTATCAATCTGCGCTGCTACTGATTGTCCTTCTGAGGCTTGCTCTTCTGTGCTTACTCTGATGTACAAAGCAGCTCTTAATACGCAATCCACTGTATTACCCCCTTGTAAATACTTCTAATATTAAATATATTAGAAGTGGACACTATATATCAGCACTCTTATATTTGAATTATGATATAGTTTATTCGTTATATTATATAACTGATGTAATTTGAGGCAAACACTTCACATAATTATAATTATGTGAAGTAAATATGCAGGGAGAAGGTGTACAAAACATGAATGCTATCGATATATTTTTACAGCAGTATACAAAGGAATACGACTATTTTTACGAGCTGGCCAAAAAAGTTGCAGGGGTTTGTGAAACCTTACTGCAAAGAAATGGAATTCATGCTGTCATAACCTATAGAGCCAAAAGACCCGATAGTCTAAAAGAAAAGCTTATTAAAAGAAATGAAGCAAAGGCCTATGAGAGCATAGAGCAGATATATCAAGATATTGCCGATTTAGCGGGAGTACGTATAGCGACATATTTTCCCGGAGATCGAGGTGAAATAGCAAGGCTCATTGAGGCTGAATTTCAAACGGATAAAGCGAAGTATTTTCCTAATCCGGAAAATGCTACACCATTTATGTTTAATTATAAGAGAAGATTCGCTGGCTATGATGCGATTCACTATAGAGTCAGAATAAAGGATGTAAGATTAGAGGACAGCAAAAAGAGATTTTCACAGTCTCAAGTTGAAATCCAAATAGCTTCAGCTTTGATGCACGCGTGGGCAGAGGTTGAGCATGATTTGGCATACAAACCCAAAATGGGCAGTCTTTCAGAAGAGGAATATAGAATCCTTGATGAACTCAATGGTATGGTGTTATCAGGGGAAATTGCTTTGGAGAGACTGCAAAAAGCTTTTAACCAAAGGATCTCAAAAATTCAGCATAGCTTCAACAATCATTTTGAGCTGGCTGCTCTGATAAGAGAAAAAATTAGAATGGATATGCCCTATAATACTTATATGGGTAGAGCCGATATTTTGTTTAGGTTCTTGCAGAAAGTGGATATGGATAAACCAAAGGACATCTGTATGTATATCAGGGTTGCCGGAAATATCAAGCAGGCCAGAACAATCGTGAAGAAAATGGTGGATTTGATTCTGGAGGATTACCCACAGTATTACAATAGCTATATAGAAGCTAAATATGAGGTTTTTGGTATTGCTGCACACTTAGCAGAGGAGCCTACTAATTTGATGGAAAGAGACAATGCCAAGCTATATCAATATATAGAGCTTTGGGCAGAACTGCAGACAGAGGTAAAGCAGCTGTATGAAGCAATGGAAGTAAGGATCTGTGATGACAGTGAAAATGTAGACATTTATGAATGTCGTTTGATAAAAATGCTTCAATTGCTTGGTACCGATGATGAGCAAATAGACGAGGCTAGGTATTTATACAATTTGAGAAACAACATATTATTTGCTGCAGAGCCGCCTGAGGAAGATTTGCTAATAAATGGAAACCGATATCTAAGAAGATTTATTAATACTATTCGAGAATGCTTGGCTAAGGTTCAGGGAAAAAATGAAAATATTTAATGGGGAGGCGCAGCAGATGAGTGACGAACAACAGCAAAGCGCGCATGATTATAATACAGCTCCGGTGGATGAAAAAGCAACCTATACAGCATTTATAGATTGTTTAGTTGACTATCTCAAAGCTGGATTTACCCATAAAAACATTGACAAGGATAACCTAGAATTATAAACTAAGAATGGTTCAGCTGTATTTGCCTAGATGTTTTTTTTCTATCCAATAATAATTTATGAAATGTAAAATGTTACGGGGTTTACCTCGTACTTTTTTAAGAAGAGGTGATGTTATGACGTTAAATTGGCTGGAATGGTTGGGATACATATCCTCGGTAATAGTGGCAGTTTCCCTGCTTATGAGCTCCATAATTAAGTTAAGATGGTACAATCTAATAGGTTCTATATTATTTGCTATATATGGTTTTTTGATAAATGCTATTCCGGTAGCCCTTATCAATACTGTGATAGTCTTTATAAATATCTACTATTTATACAAAATATACACGGAGAAAGAATATTTCAAGATCATTGAAATTAATGAAGAAAGTAAGTATTTGCAAAGCTTCTATGATTTTTACAGGAATGACATTTCAAAGTATTTTCCTGACTTCAGATTTTCCCTGCAAGGAACTGCCGTGAGCTTTTACATATTGAGAAATATGGTATCAGCGGGTATTTTTATAGCTACAGAGCATGACAAAGAGTCCCTATTAATAAATTTAGATTTTGTTATGCCGGAGTATAGAGATTTTAAAATAGGCAAGTTTATTTTTGAAGACAATGAAGAATATTTTAGAGACAAAGGATATCTCAAGTTGTTTTGTTATGCTTCAAACAAGGAGCAAAAGACTTATCTGAAAAAAATGGGCTTCATGGAAAGTCATCAAGAAGCCAGTACTTTGATGGTTAGAAGCTTAAAGGTAAGAGATAATTTTGATTAATAGTCGTATTACCTACAGGGAATACCATTGCAAAATTAGCGAATGCTATCACGGACACACCAGTGCTGATGGCAGTAAAATCCCATATACGGAATCAGAGACCAGTTGTAATAGCAGTGTCAACGAATGATGGACTGGGCATGAATGCAAAAAATTTAGGGGTTCTTTTGAACTCCAAGCATTATTTCTTTATACCGTATGGTCAGGATAACCCTGTTGAGAAGAAAAATTCTTTGGTTGCGAAGCTGGAGTATACCATACCTACTATTGAAGAAGCTCTTGAAGGCAAGCAGCTGCAGTCGATGATCGTTCAATATTAATATCTATAATAAAACTTAATAATTCTATTTCTATAAAAAGTTTGAAGTAAGCAGGTATGTTGAGAGCATATATAATTACAAAGCTGAGGATCAAAGAGCCTTGTATTATAAATTGTATTTTTACAACATATGAATCAAGGAAAGCGTTTTGTACATTGTGAATATATCAAGAAATACCTTGTGCAGAACGTATAGTTGGAGGAGGTTTTTATGAAGATACTGGTTCAAAAATTTGGGGGTACCTCAGTAGCAACTCAAGAAAGACGAGAAATGATAGCTGACAAGGTGGAGACAGCCTTAAAAAATGGCTTTTTTCCAGTTGTTGTCGTTTCTGCAATAGGTAGATGTGGGGATCCATATGCTACTGATACATTGATAAATTTAGCGAAAGCTGTGGGCTGTGAAACAAACCCAAGGGAAATGGATTTGCTTATGTCTTGCGGAGAGATAATATCCAGTGTGGTTATGGTAAATACCCTGAGAAAGAGGGGCTATGAAAGCGTAGCGCTTACAGGCGCTCAAGCCGGTATAATAACTGATGATAGCTTTGGCGATGCAGAGGTACTTAGAGTAGAAACAAAAAATATATATAAATATATTGATAAAAATATTATTCCCGTTATTACTGGTTTTCAGGGCGTTGATGAAAACGGCGATATAACAACACTTGGCAGAGGAGGTAGTGACGTAAGCGGATCAATTATCGGTGAAGCTTTGAATGCAGAAGCCGTAGAAATTTACACCGATGTAGAGGGTGTAATGACTGCTGATCCCCGGATTGTACCTGATGCCAGGGTAATGAATACTATTTTTTACAATGAAGTGTTTCAGATGGCGGAGTATGGTGCAAATGTGATACATCCAAGAGCGGTAGAGGTAGCAATGCGAAGCAATATTCCAATGCTGATAAAGAATACAATGAGTGATTCTCCCGGAACCTTGATTACCAACTATGACAGAAATAGAAAATATAAAGAAAATAAGAAGGATAAAATCATAACAGCTGTAGCTCAGATTGGAAAAAGAACACAAGTAAGGATTTTATATGATGGCTCTGCCGGTGAATATGAGGATGACAGCATTCTATTTGACATGATAGCCAATAACAGCATCAGTCTTGATATGATTAATGTTTATCCTGATTCAAAGGTATTTATAATAGATGATAGCCAGTTAAGCAAGCTGCAAGAAATTTTGGGCAGAAGAAGTATTAGCTATGAATACAAAAGAAATTGCAGTAAGGTAACCATTATAGGCAACAAAATGAGAGGTGTTCCAGGCGTTATGGCTAAGGTCATAAGAGCCCTATCCAAGTATAATATAGAAATACTCCAAACATCTGACTCTCATACAACGATTTCCTGTCTCATTGACAGTGAATATGTAAATCAGGCCGTAAATGCATTGCATCAGGAATTCGAATTGGGCAAAATATCAGAAAAATAATGAGGAGCGCGTAGCAATACGTGCTTTTTTATTGTATAGGAAAGTATAATTTCCTATACAATGGGGGACCTGTCGTGAAATACGGAATATATGGGAAATCTGTGTTCTATGAGGCGAATATTCTAGTGTAAAGGAAGATGGAGTTTCTGATACGATGTGAGAATCCCCATGTCGTTAAAGGAGGGTGCTCAGGATGCTTGCATCCGTCGAAGGGAACCATAGGGTTCCTTAGGGTCAAATAGTGCGGCGTGAGACGCATTTTTTATGTTTTTATAACTAAAATCAGTTTAATTTTTTTATTAATAATTTTGCACATAAATCAAATAATATATTTGAATTTAAATATAAGCTACATAGGAGCGTGATACCTTGAGCATAAATGAAAATTATTTTGTAATGGAACAGCCTGAGGAAAATCCTCAGCAGATCGGAGTCGATAAGCCTGCAGAAACGGTCAAAGAATTGGGCGTAGAAAAGGTACCTCAAGCCAAAAGTAATATACATTGTATACCAATTATCGGTCAGATTGAAGGGCATATACTGCTTCCGCCACAGAATAAATCAACAAAATATGAACATATCATACCACAAATTCTCGCAATTGAAGAAAACCCAGAAATAGAAGGGTTATTGCTTATACTCAATACAGTTGGTGGAGATGTAGAAGCCGGGTTGGCTATTTCTGAGTTGGTTGCAAGCATGCGTAAGCCTTCTGTTTCATTGGTTTTGGGCGGTGGCCACAGCATAGGTGTCCCTTTGGCAGTTTGCAGTCGATATTCATATATTGTACCTTCGGCAACCATGACGATCCATCCAATCAGGATGAATGGTTTAATTATTGGAGTGCCCCAAACCTTTGAGTACTTCACAAAAATGCAAGAAAGAATCATCGATTTTATCGTAGCTCACAGTCATATCGACGATAAAGTTCTTCGTAAGTATATGTTTTCAACCAGTGAGCTTGCCAATGACGTAGGCAGCATAATCGTTGGTCATGATGCTGTCAGCGCAGGGTTAATAAATGAAATTGGCGGCTTAAAAGAAGCCATGGATAAGCTTCGAGAAATTATTCAAAGTGAAAGGGAAGATAAGAATATTAGTTCATAAATATGGCAAT
>Ga0154410_1004_pt13 | contig 12330 bp, 9 predicted proteins | sample RifGroB2_FD_115914 | JGI IMG/M metagenome (GOLD analysis project Ga0154410, IMG submission 115914) | Clostridiales bacterium GWB2_37_7
TTATATAAAGTCCTTAGGCACCACGGCAATATGGATTACCCCTGTAGCAGAAAATACCAAAGGCGGTTATCACGGATACTGGATTAATGATTTTTATAAGGTTGATCCTCATCTTGGCAGCATGGATGATTTAAAGGACTTGGTTATGGAAGCGCATAAGAGAGATATAAAGGTTTTGCTTGATTATGTGGCAAACCACACCAGTCCTGATTCGCAAATGCTTAAAGAAAAGCCTTCTGATTGGTTTAATCCGAAGAAGGACATTGTTAACTGGAACAATCAAGAAGAAATTGAAAAGGGATGGATTTATGGGCTTCCTGATTTAAATCAAGATAATCCTGAAGTGAAAAACTTTTTAATTGAAAATGCATTGTGGTGGATTAATGAAACAAATATTGACGGAATGAGACTTGATACCGTAAGGCATGTTTCTAAAAGCTTTTGGAACGAGTTTGCCAACGCTATAAAAACTGAGTATCCTGACTTTTATTTGCTAGGTGAGGTTTGGAATGATAATCCAAGATATTTAGAGCAATACCGCCAGCTTGGCATTGATGGGATGACAGATTATCCTCTATTTAAAGGAATTAGAAGCGCATTTACTCGTTTTGGCAAAACCGCTACCTTGATAAATGCTATTAAGCAGAGAGAAATCTATTCAAATGCTGAAATAAATGGTATTTTTATAGATAATCATGATAACAAGAGGCTTATAAGCAATGCAAGCGAAAATGGACAAGAATACTTAAAGCAAGCCTTAGCATTTATTATGACCTATCCTTCCATCCCAATTATTTATTATGGTACAGAAATAGGCATGGAGGGTGGAGATGACCCTGACAACAGGCAGGACATGAAATGGGAAATTACTAAGGATTCGGAGGTATTGACATTCTATAAAAAACTTGCAGAGCTCCGGAGTAACAATATTTCAGTTAAAGAGGGAAGTATTGAACTTCTTGATTATGATAGTTATTTTTTCTCGTATATGAGAAAGAAAGATGACAAATCTGTGATTGTAATTATGAATCTACAAAGCAAAGAAAAAAATGTGACTATAAATATCCCAATATCAGCTAATTATAAAAACATCCTGACCAACAAAGTATATGTAATTAAAGGCAATAAGCTTGAGGTAGCCCTACAACCTTTTGATATATTGTTATTAGAATCTAAATAGAGCATAAGCGAAGCTGCGCAATAAATCATTGCTCAGCTTCGTTCATTATTAGGCTACTGGTTTTTGTACAAAATATAAGTTGATAGTGGCGCTACCACAACCTCCCCAAAAAAGGCAGCCTTACCCTTATTCATTCCTGACTGATTTACCTCAAATTCATTTGCTATGACCTTCCATCGTCCTGATATAGGTAATTTTACAGTAATAGCTTCTCTATTTGCATTATGAACAATGAAGAGGTTTTTATAATCACCCTCATAGGGTGAGTTTAACAAATATGCTACCGAGTTTTTAGGTGCTTCAATAAAGCTTATGCTTTCTTTAATAGCCTCTGCGTTGTCTATGGTCAGTACCTTTTGACTTTTTCTCAATTCTATCAAGCCCTTAATGTAATCAAAGGTTTCCTTATAAGTATTTTTCCTGTCCCACTCTATCTTGTTAATTTCATCACCTGCATTGTAGCTATTATGATTTCCTTTTTTGGTGCGGAGTATTTCTGTACCGCCCTGTATAAATGGTACTCCTTGTGATGTCAAAACTATAGATAAGGCCAATCTGTTCATTTTCTCTCGTTCAAAGGAGCTTAAGTTCGGATTGCTTTTTTCAAGCTTGTCAAATAAACTAAGATTGTCGTGGGAGCTGACATAATTGATTGTTTCTCCCGGCTGTTCTGTAAAGCCGTAAATGCTGCCGCTGTATTGAATGCCTCCAACAACACCCTTTTTTATTTCCTTTTCCAGAAAATTTCTACCATTTACAAAGCCTAAGCCTGTTCCATCATTGTCTCCCTTTATGGCATTTCTTATATCATCATTAAAGACTGCAATGTTCATCCCTTTCTGACTACCCTTCTTAAGCTGAAAAGCAGCTCTTAAAGCTGAAGTCCCACCAGTCCAAGGCTCTCCATAAATAAGTATACCGGGATTGATTTTTCTTAGTTCTCGCTCCACCTCCTTCATGGTTTCTATGTCATGAAGTGCCATAAGGTCAAACCTGAACCCATCAATTTTATATTCTGTTGCCCAGAATTTTACTGAATCAACTATAAATTTCCTCATCATGGCTTTTTCTGAAGCCGTCTCATTTCCGCAGCCTGACCCGTTCGTATACTCTCCAGCATCATTCGTTCTGTAATAGTATTGTGGTACAAGTATGTCAAAGGGTGAATTACCTGTTGTATAGGTGTGATTGTAAACAACGTCCATCACTACCCGTATATCATTTTCATGAAGAGTTTTTACCATCTCCTTGAATTCTCTAATTCTCACTGTACCATCATATGGGTTTGTTGAATAAGAGCCTTCAGGTACATTGTACAAATATGGATCATAGCCCCAGTTGTATTGCCCTTCCTTTGTTTCATCTATGCTTGCAAAATCGTAAACAGGCAGTAAATGCAAATGGGTGATTCCCAGCTCCTTTAAGTGATCCAAGCCTGTGGAAATTCCGTTTACTCCCTTTGTGCCGCTTTCTGTGAAGGCCAAATATTTGCCTTTATTTTGAATGCCTGAGTTTTCATCTACTGAAAAATCTCTCACATGCATCTCATATATAACAGCTTCGGTGGCTTTCAAAGGCTTTGGAATACTATGATTATCCCACCCCTCTGGATTTATTGCTGAGAAATCAAGTATCATGCCTTTTTTACCGTTTGTTGTAGCCCCTTTTGCATAAGGGTCTGCAGTCTCTCTCTCAACACCATCTATTGTTACTCTATAATTATAATATTGATTATTGAAATCGCCTGAAAGCTTTAGCTCCCATATACCTTGACTTGACTTGCTCATATTAAAGACCTGGCCTGTCATGGCGTCATAACTCCTATAAATAATCAGCTTCATCTCCGTAGCCACAGGTGTCCATACTTTAAACACAGTATTGTCCTTTAGGTAGTTTGCACCAAGATCGTCGCCCCTGTATATAAACTCTTCTGATTCTGATAGCTTTCTCATAACAACCTTTCCTTCTGCAGAATCCTTTTGTTTTACTACGATATTTTCTGCCTTTTCTTTTGTGTTCTTTTCCATACAACCTTGAGTAAAAACCAGTATAAAAACAAAAATTAGTATCAAATATATTTTATTCAGCCCACTTCCCCCTTAAATATAAAACCCTACTATTATGTAGGGTTTCACATGGCGATTGTAAGGTGTCTTTGTTATTTGCTTCGACAAAAGTATGATTATGTTTAAATCATTTTAATATGTTTGTAGACTCTCTCTCTATCAAGTTAGTTTCTACAATGTAATGATTTACTGCACCTTCTACCTTTCCCAACTTTTCTATAAGCAGCTTCGCTGCATAATATCCCAGCTTTTCAGCATTAATATCAACGGAGGACAGAGGCGGTGTCTGGTAACTGGCTAGAGGCGTATTATTAAAGCCAACTACTTCGATGTTTAAATCTTGATATTCCTTTAATACCTTTAATACCCCATAAGAAATTAAATCATCTGTAGTTACAACAGCAGATGGAGTTTTATTTTTCATCATATTCATCATTGCTTCATATCCACAAGCCTCGGAATAGTCAGTAACTGATAATATAATTCCCTCGTCTACAGATAATCCACGTACTCTTAATGCTCTTTTGTATCCATCTAATCTGTCTTTTGTTACATTAAAATGATGCGGTCCGCCAATAAACCCAATATTTCTATGCCCCTTATCAATAAGATAATTAACCACACTATACATGGCTTGAAAATTATCATTGTCTACCCACAGGGTATCCTGAGTATTTTCCGGTCTACCAATGACCACAAAGGGACGATTTGCTTTCTTTAAATATGATATGCATCTATCATTCTCCATAGCCGTCAAAAGTATTACCCCATCTACCCATCCACTCTTTATATAATCCATAATGATGTTTAAGGATTCATCTTCATTCCCACTGTGTGTATACATTATATAATAACCTTTTTTTTGTGCGTAGATGCTTATACCTTTCATTGCTTGAATGAAAAAAGGATTGGCAAACAGGTTCTCATCCGTACTCGGCAGAATAATGCCTAAGGTTCTTGTCGATTTATTTGCCAAGCTCCGTGCTATAGCATTTGGACTGTATTTCAATTCCTCCATAGCCTTGTATACAATCTGCTTTGTTTCTGCACTAATTTTAGGATTGTCTGCTATAACCCTTGACACAGTGGAAGGTGAAACATTGGCTAATTTAGCTACTTCTTTAATTGTGACATTCATGTTAGAACCACTTCCCATCATTTGGTGTTTATACTATATGTTTTGCATTAAATATTTTCCTTTGTTCATATGTTATGAAAAATGCATCCTTGATTATACAAAAACAACTGTCTCTACTGATTTTGTAAATATATGTCTTTTCATAACATATATATATTATCATATGTTAGCCCTTAGATGCACCTGAAGATAAACCTTCAACAATATTTTTTTGTAGGAACGCAAACAAAATAACGATCGGAATTGCAACGAGAATTGCTCCGGCCGCAAAAAGCGTAAACTTTGTATTTTGCTGCCCAAAAACCCATTCATATAAACCAACCGCCAAAGTCTTATTCTCTGCACTACGTATTAATAGCCTTGGCAGTAGAAAGTCCATCCATGGACCTGTAAAAGAGGTTAACGCTACAAATGTGATGATGGGTTTTGCTAAAGGCAATACGATCTTTCTAAAAATAGTCAGATTTGAGGCACCATCAATTTTAGCAGCCTCGTCCAAGCTTCTTGGTATTCCATCAAAATATCCCTTGACCAGCCACGTATTGTAAGGAATCCCTCCGCCGACATAAATTAGCACCAATCCCCAATGGCTATTCAACAGGTTCATCTGCCACAATAAAACATATAATGCAGTCATTGACAACATAGTTGGAAACATCTGCAGTATCAGCATAGCCATCAGGCCTTGCTTTCTTCCTTTAAATCTAAACCTTGATAAAACATAAGATGTAAGCGTAATGATTATTACTGAGAAAATCATGTTCAAGGTTGCAATTTTAAGTGTATTTAAATACCATTTAGGAAAGTCTGTTTTTGTAAACAATTCTATATAGTGAATGAAGGTTGGGCTTTTAGGTATAAGTGTAGATCCATATAAGCTGTTGCCAGGATTTAGTGAGGATCCTATTATCCATATTACCGGAATCAGCACAATGACAGTTTGTATTATTAGCATAAAATAAATAACCGCTCTACCAATATTACTAAATATATTTTTATCCTTTTTTGTATTAACTGGTATTTCTTTGTTTATCTTAATGTTTGTTGTCATTGTATCATATCCTCCTCATTAAAGGATTTTGTTTTTGAAAATGCAAATGCTGATATAGCCGCAACGATCAAGAATATAATTATTGTTATGACTGATGCCATCTGGTATTTGTATTGATCGTAGGTCATTTTAAATATCCAAGTGATTAGTATATCTGTATGTCCTGCATATTTAAATGCTGCATTAACAGGATTACCATCAGTTAAAATATAGATATTATTAAAATTGTTTAAATTGTAAGCAAAGGTCAATATTAAATAAGGTGCTGTTGAAAATAGTACCATAGGCAGCGTTATCTTCCAAAACTTATGCCAAGCGGATGCTCCATCAATATCAGCTGCTTCATATAGAGATTTTGAGATATTCGTAAGCACACCAGCCATCAAGACCATAAAATAAGGAGAACCCAGCCAAATGTTAGTAAGAATTATAACAGTTTTGGCCAATATAGGATCTGATAACCAGGCTACTTTTTCTAAGCCTAAGCTTGTAATAAAACCATTTATTGCACCAGGACCGCTAAACATCAGCCTCATAATCAATAAAGATAAAAAGCCCGGTATTGCATATGGAATAATGAAAATCCCTCTCCACACTTTAGTAAATTTTATTTTACTGGCACTTACTAGCATCGCTAGAAATAATCCGCCGAAGTAGTTGGTTACAGTGGCAAGCGTTGCCCAAATAACCGTCCATTTAGCAACCCCCAAAAAAGTAGTGTTCCACATATTCGTTTTCGTAAGGTCTTTGAAATTTTGTATTCCTACCCAGTCAACCAATTTGGCAGGAGGTAAATGGTTTGGCCCTGAATAATTTGTAAAGGCAATAGCAATTGTAACTAAAATTGGTAAAAGGGTAATGAATAATAGTGAGAGCATTGCCGGAGTCAGCATGATAAAATGAAAGTACTTGTCCCAAATGTATTTTATCAGCTCAACTAAGCCCATATGGCTTTGTCCTGATTCTCTTGCATCTCCCCCACGCATTGCGTCCTTGATATTAATAATATAAACTATTCCAATCACAAATAATACAAGAACCGCTAAAATCCCTTGAATTAAGAGAACCAAAGAATGGTCTCCCATTGCTATTCCATTTTTATAATACAAGGGTCTTTCTCCAAGGGTTATTAGTCCCCATATTGCTTTTTTAAAATAAGGAATCGAAAATATTAGTAGAAATGCTTCAAAGGCTGCAAATAAAATTCCTTTATAATAGTCTCTGTTATATAGTTGTCCAAGTCCCATAAACAATCCAGATAATAGAGCGGATTTCTTTCCTCTCTTCATTGTAGATCCTCCTTTACTTATACAAAACAAACAAAACAAGCAAAAAAAACTAGAATAAGAATTTAGTCACCTACTATATAGCAGGTGGCTAAATTCTTAATTTTAATATATATTATCTTATCTATTTCTGTGATTCTATCGCTTCTTTTATAGTATTTACAGCTGTATCTAAAGTAGCTTGAGGATCTTTACCTTCATTCCACATAAGTGCAAAAGCCGCAGCATATGGATCCCAAACAACTCCCATTTCAGGAATAGATGGCATTGGTACTGCATACTGTGCTTGCTCTAAGAATGGAGCTACAGTAGCGTCACCTTTTATTGACTCATTGTTCATCAATGCTTTTACAGGTGGTATTTGTTTTGTTAATTCAAATCTCTTTGAAAGCATTTCATCGGTAGTTGCAAACTCTGCAAATAATTGTGCAGCATTTGGATACTTCGTGTAAGCACTAATAAATAGTGAACGAATTCCTGAGAAACTGGCTGGGTTTTTGTCGCCAGGTAATTTAGGAAGCGGTGCAATACCAAAGTTTACATTTGCATCCATATAACCTTTTACAGCCCAAGGCCCGTTAATGATCATTGCTGCTTTTCCTTCAGCAAACAATCCGTCCATAATTTGGTAATTTGAATCAGCTGCATTCAATGGTAAAATTTGTTTTAATGAAACCATGAACTTAGCTCCTTCAACAGCACCTGCATTATTTAAACCAACATCTTCTTTATCTGTGCCGCCTTTACCAAATACATATCCGCCTTGTCCTGAGATAAAGCTATGAGAGAAATATGCATTCGCTACATCCCACATCAAGGCGTATTTGTTTTCTGCTGGTTTATTATAGCCTTTTGCAAAATCAATAATTTCTTGATATGTAGCTGGTGCATTGGCAACTAAATCTTTATTATAAAATAGTGCATAGGTTTCTATGCCAGTAGGGTATCCATAAACTGTACCATCTAATGTAACACCATCTGCTGCAGCCTTCATAAAGTCATTCTGAACTCTGTCAGCTGATATTTCATTTGGTCTGGCTAAGCCTGTTGCAACCAATTCACCTAATTTGTCATGTGGAGACGCAAACACGTCAGCACCTACTCCCGCAGGACCATCTGTTGTTAACTTCTTCAAGGAATCAGTGTGAGATACTTCTTCATATACGACTTCCACACCATACTTCTCTTTAAACTTTTCACCTACGAATTTAACCCATTCGCCTTCTGGCCCTTGGCTTTCCCAAACAACGAGCTTAGCGCCTTCTTCTGGCTTTAGCTCTTCAGCGGCAGGCGGTGTATCTGCACCTGCATTGGTATTAGTTGTCTTTGCTCCGCATCCTACCAGTGAAAATATGAGTATTCCGATTAGTAGAAAGCCAAGTATCTTCTTCCCCTTCATTGCGACACTCCCTTTATTATTAATTAACGATGCCCTCTGCAATCGTTTGCATAATTAATTATAATCCTTTTATTAGAAGTTGTCAAACAATTAATAACATTCTCTTAATGCTCTGTTGTAACGCTAGCTATTCTGAATTATCAATATCTTGGCTGAATATTTCTCTAGAACTATCACTGGTTTATCATTGTTAAATTGCACTGTCTTTTTTGAAATAGCATCAAAAACCCTATATGACCCTACATCTAGTGTGAAAATTTCTTCACTTTCATTATTGTTGATGATTACTATGGCTCTTTCCTTATCTGTCCTTCTTTCAAAAGCAATAATATTATTTTTTGACTCGAGCCAGCTGAAGGTTCCCCTTCTTAAGGCTTCACTATTCTTACGAATTAAAATAAGATTTTTATAATAACTCAACAATTCTTTATCCCAATTCTCTTCATTCCAATCCATAGTTCTCCTGCAGTCCGGATCCTCTGCACCCTCCATCCCTATTTCTGTTCCATAATAGATGCAGGGTGCTCCAAGGTATGTGAATTGAAAAGTCGATGCCAGCTTAAGGCTATTCTTATTTTTGCCCGAAAGAGTCAAGAATCTTGCAGTATCATGACTATCCAGCAGGTTGAACATGACTTCATTAGCTTGCTGTGTCTGGTTCATCTGAATTATGTTAATATAGTTTTTAAACTGGGTTTCTGAAATACTTTTATTAGCAAAATATTGTATACAATTTCTAGTAAAAGGATAATTCATAACAGCATCAAGCTGATCCCCCATAAGCCATGGCAAAGAGTATAACCAGTTTTCCCCTACAATATATGCATCAGGTTTCACTGATTTTACTGTATTTCTGAAGGCTCTCCAAAACACGTGGTCTACTTCATCTGATACGTCAAGCCTCCATCCATCAATGTCAGCTTCCTCAATCCAAAACTTCGCTACTCCTAGCAGATATTCACGGACTATTGGATTTTCTGTATTAAGCTTAGGCATATGTGTCGCAAATGCAAATGAATCATAGTTTTGACCTTCCTTGTCAAAAGGCCATTTATGTATATGGAACCAGTCAAAATATGGTGATGCAGGTCCAATTTTCACTACATCTTGAAAAGGCTCAAAAAAGTAGCCTGAATGGTTGAATACCGCATCTAATATGATCCTAATTCCTTTTGAGTGGCATTTCTGTACCAATTCTTTAAGTGTACTCAAATCTCCAAAGTTGGGATCTATTTTAAAATAATCTGTAGTATCATATTTGTGATTTGTAGGTGCTTCAAAAATCGGTGTTAAATAAATAGCATTAATACCCAGATTCTCTAAGTAATCTATTTTTTCTATTATTCCTTTTAAATCTCCGCCAAAAAAGCTTGCTGCTTCTGGTTTACTGTTCCATGGGCTGGTATTTTCAAGATTTATATCAGAATCCCCAATATTAAATCTTTCAGGAAAGATCTGATAAAAAATTGCATCCTTAACCCATTGAGGCACTACATGAATTTCAGTTTCATGCATATATGAATATTGGAAAAATTGCTGGTGAATCTCTTTTTCATTAATCGCTTTGAATGCGCCCCACTCAGTAAAATAAAACTTTTCTTTACCCTTTGTAAGCTCAAAAATATAAGCTAGCCTACCATGTTCAGGCTCAACTTCTGTTGCAAAATAATCATAGAGCTCATCTGAACATACTTGCTGCATATCCTTTAATCGCTTTTTATTCCATTCAAATTTATCTCCGTAAATCAAGGTAACTCGATCTAAATCTTGTTTTGCTGCTCTAAACCGAATATGTATCTTTTTCAAATCATAGCAATAACAATAATTGCTTTTGGGTCTATGATAAAGTGCATGCAAATTCATACTAATTACCTACTTTCTTACTCTCATTCTTATTGGTTTCTATTATTTTCCTTTGATAACTCAATCAATCTGCTTTCGATTTCTACTGTTGCATGCTCTTTATTGAATCTCCAATTCCAATTGCCGCCTATTGTGCTTGGAATATTCATTCTTGCTTCACTATCCAAGCATAACAAGTCCTGCATAGGTACTATAGCAATTACAGAATTACAGCGAAAGGCAATTTCAATTAATTTCCAACAAATATCCTTTGGAGATACATCTTCCTTAATATCAAAATGTCTTTTTAACTGTTCAATTGCCTCAGGTTGAGACTGCAAAGAATCCTTGTACCAGCCTACAGTAGTATTATTGTCATGGGTTCCTGTGTAAACAACTGAGTCTATTTCATAGTTATGTGGAAGAAATCTTTCTTCAGACCCTTTTCCAAAGGTAAACTGCAATATTTTCATACCGGGAAAGTCTAACTCTTTTTTAAGCTGTTCAACCTCCTTGGTAATCACTCCCAGGTCTTCAACTATAATAGGGAGCTTGCCTAAATGTTTTTCGATTGCAGCAAATAACTTTTTTCCTGGAGCTTTAACCCATTTTCCATTAATCGCAGTTACTTCACTGCCCGGTATTTCCCAATATGCTTCAAACCCTCTAAAGTGGTCAATTCTTATTATATCAACAACCTTAAGCAGCATCTCAAATCTATCTATCCACCATTTGAACTGACTATTTTCTATTTTATCCCACTTATAATGGGGATTTCCCCAATACTGCCCTGTCTCACTGAAAAAGTCAGGTGGGACCCCTGCGACCTTGATAGGATAGCCCTCTTCATTTATCTCAAACAGCTCTCTTTGTGACCATGCATCGCTGCTATCATTTGATATAAATATTGGAATATCGCCAATTATCTTGATATTTTTCTTATTCGCATAGGCTTTTAATTCAAGCCATTGTGTGAAGAACATAAACTGAAGAAATTTTTGATAAGTTATTTCATCTCTAAGCAGCTTCTTGTAATATTCCATAGCATATGCTTCTCTTTTTGCTATGGATTTTTCCCAGCAATTCCAAGCCACTCCGCCGAAATGATCCTTAAGAGCCATAAAAAAGGAATACTCATCAAGCCAATAACCATTCTCTTCCACGAAAAGCTCAAAGGCTTCGTTATCGCTTGCACAAAATCTATTAAACGCCAGCTTGAATAATTTTTGCTTATACTCTTTCACTGGTTCAAAATCGACTTTATCTGCATTAAAGCTTGGCACCGATAGAATGTCTTGTCTGGTAAGAATATTTAATTCTATCATTCTATCTATACTGATAAGCATTGTATTACCGGCAAAAGCAGAAAAGCTTTGATATGGAGATTCTCCATACCCTACAGGACCTAAAGGCAGCACTTGCCATAACCTTTGTTTGCTATTATATAGAAAGTCTATAAATTCGTAGGCTTCTTTTCCTAAATCACCAATTCCATATTTTGAAGGCAGTGAGGTTGGATGTAGAAGAATGCCGCTTTCTCTATTGAATTTCATAAATATACCCCCAAAAATTTAATAAGTACCCTAAACATAACGCAACCGATTGCACTATATCCTATATTATAATATTGAATTTTTTTTTGTCAATACAGACACTACGTACAATATTTCAGTTACTATAATTATAACTATTTTATCTATAATATTATATGTGAACTTTATAATCACATTTGCAAAAAAATAAGATAAATATCAAAATATTAAGGCCCTTGAATTTTGATACTGCTTGTCTACTCAATACATCGGCATGTTGATAGCAATGAATCCATAAAATATTAAATATCAAAAATAAATTATTGCGCAAACGGTTGCGCAAAATCACTATATTGGATATAATAAAATAAAATTATTAAGGGGAGGTTTCAAAAAATGAGAGAAAAAAAACCTCAGGTAGCATACTTTTGCATGGAATATGGTTTAGATTCAGACTTTAAAATGTATGCAGGTGGACTAGGGATACTTGCTGGGGACTATATGAAGGGAGCCAAAGATAACAATATGCCAATAGTAGGCATTGGCATCAAATGGAAGCAAGGCTATACAGATCAGCATATCGCTATGGATGGTACTCCTATTGACTGTTACAAAAACCACATTTATGATTTCCTGGAAGATACAGGCATTAAGGTTAGCGTAAAAATCAGACAGAGAGATGTTGTTTGCAAGGTGTGGAAGGTTGAAAAATTTGGTAATGCAGCAATATATCTATTGGATACTGATATACCAGAGAATGAGGATGCATGGATTACAGGACAGCTTTATGGCTGGTTTGGAGAAGAGCGAATCGCTCAGGAAATGGTTCTTGGTAT
>Ga0154410_1021_pt5 | contig 12206 bp, 11 predicted proteins | sample RifGroB2_FD_115914 | JGI IMG/M metagenome (GOLD analysis project Ga0154410, IMG submission 115914) | Clostridiales bacterium GWB2_37_7
TAAGCAGGCAGCGGCACTACTTAAGGGAACAGAAGTAAAAGTATGTACAGTTGTAGGCTTTCCATTAGGAGCAACCTTGCCACAGGTAAAAGCTTTTGAAGCAGAAGAAGCAATAAAAAATGGAGCTCATGAAGTAGATATGGTAATAAATGTTGGGGCTCTCAAATCCGGTGAATTGGATATTGTTGAGCAGGATATAAAAGCCGTTGCCGCTAGTTGTAAAAACAAGGCGCTTCTAAAGGTAATAATTGAAACCTGTCTGTTAACTGATGAAGAAAAGGTTGCAGCATGCCTTTTGGCAAAAAAGGCAGAAGCCGACTTTGTAAAAACTTCCACGGGCTTCTCTACTGGTGGAGCTACAGTAGAAGATATTAGACTGATGAGGAGTGCTGTAGGAGCGAATATGGGAGTTAAGGCTTCCGGTGCCGTTAGGGATTTAGAGACAGCATTGAAGATGATTGAAGCTGGAGCAACGAGAATCGGAGCTAGCGCATCTGTTAATATTGTAAATGACATGAAAACCGCTGAGGGTGGCGGCTATTAACAATAAAGGAAGGTGCTTAAGCACCTTCCTTTATTGTTATATTTGTTGTTATTTGATTTTCATTTTCTTCAAGTATTTCCATCACACCTACATAACCTGGAGCCATAGACTTGATGAAACCCTGAAGCCATAGTGACTTAATCTCATATAATATGTTGAAATATATTGAGGAATGACGGCTAAGGCCTGAATCTTCACCGGGTTTCCGGAATATCCAGTTTGTTTGGCGATTTGAGATACTAATATAGTCTGTATCCTTGAGATCCAGATATAACTCCTTAATCAATCTCTTCACATCACTTGCATTATAGCTTTTGTTAAAGCTTTTATAAAACCTCTTTCCCCACTTGACTCCGTTTTCTTCAAATATTCTTTTGGCATTGAGAACAGCATTATCTCCAAACACATCAAACATATCCAACAAATAATTGTATATGCTTTTGCTTATACACTCTAGCTTTTGAATATCCTCAGAAACATCATTAGCAGTCTTGATCTTCTTATAGAGCTTGGGCATAGAGGTAATGCTTATAACAATGTTTCTGAACTGGCTTTTATAACCCATCTTTATTCTCTTTTCTAAGTCTTTAGCCAAGCTGATTTTAAAATCAATAATATCTCTTTTATCGAAGGTCAAAGTACTTCCCACCTTTTAATTTTTATGGGCGTTTTAAGTAAACCAGCATATAATAATATTATTTCAATTTATATGTTGTTTATACAACTAATTGGGCACTATAAAGCCTTTAGGACCTAAATATTGTATTTCCTTGATACACTTAAGGCATATGGTTTTCATATTATGATTATTAGAATGCTACATCTTTCATCAAATTATGCTTATCATCCATTTGAATAAAGGAATTACATAATAAGTATTCCTATTTTGATGTGGTTACTTTTGTCAAGACCGCGTTACATCAGATGATATTACATTAATATAACGCATTGATTCCTCGCAGCTTGGCGAAAACATCTCCCATGAAAATCTGGTTTTACTATTTTGTTATTCCTAAGCCGCTGAAAAAGCTGCATTGGATGGCGAGAGGAGTTTTATAGTGATCAAGATATCAAACAAGAAAAGGCTTAGCTTACTTCGAAGCATCGAAAAAGCTCGCAATTCGAGAGTCATCTCTTACATTTCCTACTCACCGATGGATGATTATGTGTTAATTCCACTTTATAAACAGTTGTGCAGTATAGGTAAAAGTGAAAGAATTGATTTGTTCTTGCATAGTTACGGAGGATTGGTGGATTTACCCTATAAGATTGTAAACCTTATAAGAGAGTTTTGTGATCATTTTAGCGTGATCATTCCATTTGTAGCCAAAAGTGCAGCTACAATGATTGCAATAGGCGCAGATGAAATAATTATGGGACCTACCTCTGAATTAGGACCCATTGACCCCTTGGTAAAGCATCCTAAGTATGAGGATATGTGGGTACCGGTTCAATCCATTCGTATGTGCATCGAATTTATGGAGGATAAAATAGCGCAAAGCTGTAATCCGGATATGACAACCTCTCTACTTTTTCCTATCGCGGATAAACTGGATCCTTGGATAATAGGGGATTATGAAAAATCTATAAAGGCATCCTATCAATATGCTGAAGCACTTTTGGAAAAAAACATGTTCAAGAATAATAGGGATAAAGCAAAATCTGTAACACGAATAATGACTGAAAAGTATTTTTCTCATGGTTATTGCATCAATAGAAAAGAGGCCAAAGAAGAGCTGGGGCTAAATGTAGTGCAGGCAGATGGTGCATTGTGGGATATAATTTGGGCATTATATCTTGCTTATGATGATTATATGCAAAATAAGGACTATAGCTTTATTATGGAAATAGCAGATGATTTAAAGGGCATAGAGAAATAATGAGACTGAAGCTATAGCTTCAGTTTTTTTATTGTATAGGAAATTATAATTTTCTATACAATGGGGGATGCAAGGGGAAGAATCCCCATGCCGTTAAAGGAGGGTGCTCAGGATGCTTGCATCCGTCAAAGGGAACCATAGGGTTCCCTAGGGTCAAATAGTGCGGCGCGAGCCGCCTTTTTTATGACCCAAAAAGTCTTCTCCTATGAAACGAAATAGTTTATAATTAACATAGACATGTTATAAAAAAGCAGTGAATACAAAAGTGATAGAAGGAATTGTTTTTCTAATAGAGATAATTTATTTTTTGCAACATATGAATAAAAGATAATGTTTTGCACATTCTGAATTCAGTATAATATGTTTCGGGCAAAACAAATTTATAATGGAATCGAATTTAGTATATGCTGAATATGTCAACTTATTATGTCGACATACTGAGGAGGTATTTTATGAATCCAATCGCATTTGAAGTTTTTGGTTTATCAATCAGGTGGTATGGAATTTTATTATCCACGGGTATAATGGTGGGTATCCTTCTAGCTTACAATGAAGCCAAGAGACTTGGGAGGAATCCGGAGTATATTATTGATTTGTCGTTGTGGTGTGTACCTGCAGCTGTAATAGGGGCGAGGCTTTATTATGTACTTTTAGAGTGGGATTATTACAATGGAGATGTAATGAGGATGATAAATATCAGAGAGGGCGGTTTGGCTATCCATGGCGCGTTGATAGCTGCTGTTCTTTCAGGATATGTATTTACTAAGATTAAAAAGCTGAGTTTTTGGGAAACGGCAGATATCGTAGCACCTAGCATCATTATTGGTCAAGCTATAGGAAGATGGGGCAATTTTATCAATGGTGAGGCGCATGGGGGAGTAACAAATCTTCCATGGGGTATAATGATTGACGGTATTAAGGTTCATCCAACATTCTTATATGAGTCTCTGTGGAATTTAGGAGTTTTTTTCATTTTGCTAGCCTTTAGGAAAAAGAAAAAAAACAATGGAGAAGTATTTTTGTTGTATGGAATACTTTACTCGATGGGTAGATATTGGATTGAAGGCTTGAGAACAGACAGCTTGATGTTTATGGGTATGAGGGCAGCACAGCTTTTGAGCCTTGCAATCATTGTGGTTTTTGCAATGGTATTCTATTTTATTCGACATAGAAAAAATAGAAATACTACAGCATAATATTACAAAAATCACCTTCATTTAGCGATTATTTACAAAAAAATACTAATCGTGAGTAAAATGAAGAAATAAAGAGAAAAATGGAAAAAGCTTGTTTCAAAATAAAGAGACAAGCTTTTCTGCTTATTGACCTTTTTCATCTGATGTTTTTATTATAGTATTATATTTTTAGTTGGGGGATGTTATAAGGGTGCTAGCAAAAATTGAGGATGTCAGACAACAACTATACGCATTATTAGATGAAAATGCAAACTATGATTCGATTGTTACAAAGAGTGTAGAGCTGGATATGCTAATCAGCAGCTACTATTATGGGCGTACAGCACATATAAATTAATATTGATTTATAAATGGTACAAGAGTCTGGGACTTTTGTACCATTTTTTTTATTTTTGTGAAAATGTGGGAAGGAGTTTTATAAAACGTATAGAATATGTCATGAAGTGGAATAAAGTGGAGCGAAGTGGAACAAAAGAGAAAAGTGTGGTGAGAAAATGTTTATAGGTGAATACAACCATTCCTTGGATCCCAAAAACAGACTAATAATGCCTGCAAAATTTAGGGAGCAGTTGGGAGAAGCCTTTGTAATGACTAAAGGCTTAGATAATTGTTTGTTTGTATACTCTATAAACGAGTGGAGGGTTGTGGAGGAAAAGTTAAAATCTTTGCCCATGACCAACAAAGATGCCCGCGCTTTTGTTAGATTCTTCTTTGCTGGCGCCTGTGAGTGCGAAATAGATAAGCAAGGAAGGACGCTGGTACCTTCGAACCTTAAGGAATATGCCAATATTGATAAAGATGTTGTAATAATCGGAGTTTCTACCAGAATTGAAATATGGAGTCTTGAGCTTTGGAATAAATTCAACAACGATGCAGATATTAGTTACGAGGATGTGGCAGAAAAGATGTCGCAGCTTGGAATTTAGCATAAAGGGTGAAGTGAATTGGAATTTGTACATATACCAGTTTTGTTGAATCAAACAATTGAAAATCTTAACATAAGGCCGGGGGCCGTTTATGTAGACTGCACATTGGGTGGAGCAGGTCACTCCTCGGAGATAGTCAAAAGGATCGTTCCGGGAGGGACCTTGATAGGCATTGACCAGGATCAAAATGCGATTGTTGCAGCAAAGCTGAAGCTTGAGCCCTATAAAGAAAGCGTCATATATGTAAAAGATAATTTTAAGAATTTAAAGAATGCTATCAAAAGCTCCGGTTTTGAAAAGGTTGACGGAATTTTGATGGATATAGGAGTTTCTTCTCATCAGCTGGATGAAGAAGATCGGGGTTTCAGCTATATGAGCGATGGTCCCTTAGACATGCGTATGGATATTACTAGACCCATAACAGCAGAAAGTCTTGTAAATAGCGCGGACTTTATTGAACTGAAGCGCATCATAAGAGATTACGGTGAAGAAAAATGGGCGGACAGAGTAGCTAAGTTTATTTGTCAAGAACGTGAAAAGTACAGAATAACTACAACATTCCAGTTAGTGGATATTATCAAAATGGCCATTCCGGCGGCTGCACGCCGTGAGGGAGGACATCCTGCCAAGCGTACCTTTCAAGCCCTGCGTATTGCTGTAAATGAGGAATTGGATGTGTTGGAGGCAGCCCTATATGATGCGGTGGAGATGCTAAATACAGGAGGAAGGTTGGTTGTTATCACCTTCCATTCGCTTGAAGATAGAATAGTAAAGAATATATTTAATCAAATGGAAAGACCTTGTACCTGTCCATCGGAAATCCCGATATGTGTATGCGGCAAGCAACCACAGTTAAAGGTGCTCACAAGGAAGCCTGTAACTGCTGATGAAAATGAGTTGGAATATAACTCCAGATCTAAGAGTGCTAAGCTTAGAGCGGCTGAAAGAGTAGGTTCTAAAAATATTTAGGAGGGAATAAAATTGGTAGTAGCAGATAACAGAGCATATGATTATAGTCGTCACGAATTTTTAGAGCAGCCAAAGCAGCAAGAAAAGCAATCTCCTAAAAGGAATCAAAAAAAGAAGTCTAAGCACAGGGTACATATCTTAAATATTGTCTTTGTTTTTGCTGTAAGCATATTTCTTATATCAAGATATGCTTATATGGCGGAAATAAATTTTAACAATAAACAGCTGGATACCCAGATAAAGCAAGTACAGATTGAGAACACGGACCTTAATGTACAATTGATGAAATCAGTAAATTTAGAGAACTTGGAGAAGGTAGCGATTGAAAAGCTGCAAATGCAGTACCCCGACGTATTAAATCAAATTGTTTACGTGCAGGTACAACAAGTTGAAGCGGATGTGGCAGTCAATGATGCTTATCATGGGGTGGAGGACACTCAGGAAAACAAGTATTTGGCAAGTATCAAGAATGTAATAGGCGATGTGTTAAAAATACTTGATTAAGTTCACAATTTTATCTTTTAGGTGGTGTGTTTTATGGCAAATGTAAAGATAACAGTCAGAAAAAGACTGTTGGTACTTTTGATAATATTTACAATTGCTTTTTTGGGTTTGACGGGACGTCTGGCTTTTATTCAAATCGTCAATAGCGGTGAATATCAAGAAAAAGCCATGGAGCAATGGACAAAAGATGTTAAGATTCCCTCGAAAAGAGGGATTATTTTTGACCGAAATGGTAAGAAATTGGCAATAAGCGCCACGGCTTATGAGGTTATTGTAAATCCTGCTGAAGTAAAGGATAAAGAAGCAGTAGCATCCGCTCTAGCATCAGCGTTAGATATGGATAAAACTGCTATATTGGAGAAAATCAGCAAGAAGCAGGCATCTGTGACCATAAAGAAAAAAGTAGATGGTGAAATTGTAAAAGTCCTTAGAGAAAAGGAATTAAAGGGCGTCGTTTACACTGAGGACAGCAAAAGATTTTATCCACAAAGAAACTTTGCATCCTATGTTTTGGGATTTACTAGTATTGATAATTTGGGTCAAGACGGTGTAGAAAAGACCTTTGACAAATACCTAAATGGCTTCCCGGGAAGAAGTATAAGAATGACGGATGCTCGTAATCAAGAGCTTCCGGACAGTGACAGTAAGTATTATGAGCCGCAAGATGGTCTGAACCTCGTTCTTACGATAGACGAAGTCATACAGCACTTTGCAGAGAAGGCTGTAGAGAATACATATATAGAGCAAAAAGCCAAGCGCGTAACGGCTATCGTTATGCAGCCTAAAACTGGTGATATACTTGCATTGGCTGTTAAGGGTGATTATGATAACAATGATCCGCGAAAGACTCCTGACAGCTTGCTGGAAATTTGGAATACACTTACTCCAGAACAACAATATCAAGAAATGTATAAGATGTGGAGAAATCCGGCTGTATCTGATACCTATGAGCCGGGTTCAACCTTTAAGATAATCACTACAGCAGCTGGCTTGGAAGAAAAGGTAGTAAGCAAAGAAGACAGATTTTATGACGCGGGCTATGTAATAGTAGCAGGTAAAAAGCTGAAATGCTGGAGATATAATAATCCACATGGAGCACAAAGTTTTGTGGAAGGGGTACAAAACTCCTGCAACCCGGTATTCATAGAAGTTGGCCAAAGACTAGGTGAGGATAAATTCTATAAATATATAAAGGGCTTTGGCTTTGGAGAACCAACAAATGTGCAGCTGCCCGGTGAAGCGGCTGGTTTGGTAATGACTCCCGCAAAGATGGGACCGGTAGAGCTGGCGACAGTTTCCTTTGGGCAAGGTATTGCAGTAACTCCGATACAGCTGATAACTGCTGTATCAGCAGCAGTAAATGACGGTTATCTCATGGAGCCTAGAATAGCAAAGAAGCTTGTTGACAATGAAGGAACAACAGTTCATGAGTTCCAGCCAAAGACTGTAAGACAGGTTATATCAAAAGAAACCTCTGCTGAATTAAGAGAGATATTGGAATCGGTTGTATCAGAGGGTACAGGTAAAAGTGCTTATGTACCTGGCTATAAAATAGGCGGAAAAACAGGTACAGCACAAAAAGCGGAAAATGGAAGATATGTATCAGGTAAATATGTTGCATCCTTTGTAGGTTTTGCTCCGGCAAATGACCCCCAAATAGCAGTGTTGGTTGTTATAGATGAGCCAGGCGGCTACAGCCACTTTGGTGGTCAGATAGCAAGTCCTGTAGTAAAAAGCATAATTTCTGATACCTTAAGATATTTAGATGTCAAGCCACAGTATACTCAAGCAGAGCTTGAACTTATGCAAAAGCCTTTGGTAACCGTACCGGAGGTTAGAAATATGGCTTATAAGGATGCTATAAAACTATTGACACAAAGCAAACTTAACCATCAGCTTGAGAGTGGAGAAGGAGAAACATCTCTTAATTCATTGATTGTAGACCAGATACCAAAGCCAGGCGCTAGTATCAATCAGGATGGAGATGTAATATTAATAGTTAAACCTACTGATCTGGAATAGCGTATAGCAATCAGTATAGAATAAACTATTTGGGCAACGAGATTAAAGCAGGCTTTAATTTCTGTTGCCTTTTTGTAAAGATTAGAGCATAATAATTAAGGATATAACTGCTGCAGTAGCGGCATATAAGGCAAAAAACATGTTAAGACTATATAAATCACACTAAAGTTTTTACATTGGAAAATATGTACTTTGTGCGATTTATATAAAAGGCTTCTATGAAAGAATTTTAGATTAAGGAAGCCTTTTATGAAATGCATGGCCGGAACATTTGTTTAAGGAAGAATCTGATGTTCCTATGCATTTTAAACAACGGATAATATTTCGTGCTATTTTAATGAATGTAAATTGTTTAGTACGAAATATATAAGTTAGAGGATTTATATATATAATGAAGAAACACAGCGAAGTTAAATATACGTAAATGCTTCCCAAGGTTACCTAAAGGGGCCTGAGAAGCAAACGTAAGCGAAGCTTTACTGAGTTTGTAGGAGGATTTAGATGAGGCTGACAGAAGTGTTGCGTGGAGTTGACATAATGGGGCGATATGGGTCTATGAATATTGACATACAGGATGTGGTTTATGATTCCCGAAAGGTTACTCCCGGATGTGTTTTTATATGTATAACAGGCTTTAAAGTGGATGGACATGAGTATATAAAAGCAGCGATATCAAGGGGCGCTGTGGCTGCAATTATAGAAAAAGATGTTGAAGCAGAAGGCATTACAATTATCAAGGTAAGCAATACCCGAAAAGTCATGCCATTGATTGGCAGCAATTTTTATCAGCACCCTACCAATCGGCTTAAGCTAATCGGAATAACCGGTACAAATGGGAAGACGACGACTACATATTTAATTAAGTCTATTTTGGAACAAGCACATAAGAAAACCAGTATTATTGGCACGATTTCTATAAAAATAGGCAATGAAGAAGTCGCATCCAGTAGAACTACACCGGAATCCATAGATTTGCAGCAGCTTTTTAGAGAAATGCTAGACAAGGATATGGAATATACCGTTATGGAGGTTTCCTCTCATGCATTAGATTTGGGAAGAGTAGATCATTGCAGTTTTAGAATCAGCATATTTTCTAACCTCACACAAGATCATTTGGATTACCATAAAAACTTTGATAATTATAGGGAAGCAAAGAAAAAACTGTTTTATAAAACAACACATGCAAATATTATAAATATTGATGATGTGCATGGCAAACTCATTGCAGAGGATATCAAACTGCTTAAGGTACCTTTAATAACCTATGGTATCGATAATGATGCCGATATAATGGCTAAAAATATTGAAATAGATTCAAAGAGTATAAAATTTACCCTCGTTACTCCCCAATATAGTATTGACCTACAGAATAAGACTCCTGGTAGATTTAGTGTATACAATTGCTTGGCAGCAGCTGCTACGGCATACGTGGAAGGCATCGATAGAAACATCATTAAAGAAGGTCTAATGAATATTAATAATGTACCAGGCAGGTCAGAGGTTGTAAACATAGATAAACCCTACACCGTTATTATTGACTATGCTCACAGCCCGGATAGCTTAGAAAATATACTAAGCTCCATCAGACAATATACTGAAGGAAGAGTAATTACTGTATTTGGCTGTGGAGGAGATCGCGAAAAGGAAAAGAGGCCTATTATGGGTGAGGTAGCAGGCAGGCTTTCGGATTATTGCGTCATTACCTCAGATAACCCCAGAAGTGAAGAACCAGAAAGTATAATAAAACAAGTTGAACAAGGCATAAGAAACACAAATTGTGACTATATTTGTATAGAAAATAGAAAAGATGCTATTAAATACGCTCTAACAATTGCTAGACAGAAGGATGTAGTGCTTTTGGCTGGCAAAGGGCACGAAACCTATCAAGTACTAAAGGATAGTACAGTACATTTCGATGAAAGAGAAATCATCAGTGAGCTGATAAGGGAGGAAGTTTGATGGAAAGGTTGGGCATAGAAGAAATAGTTCATGCCTGTGGCGCGATCCCCTTCAACTGCATTGGAATAGAAGATGTTACTGGAATAACTACTGACAGCAGGAAGCTTCAGCAGGGGGATATGTTTATAGCTCTTAAGGGTGAAAAATTTGACGGACACTTATATGCAGAAGCCGCTATCAAAAGCGGTGCGACAGTAGTTTTGTCGCAAAAGAATCTAGAAGCAGATATTCCATATATATTGGTAGAAGATACACTTAAAGCTTTACATAAACTTGCCAAATATTATAGAAGCAAGTTCAATATACCCTTTATTGCCATCACAGGCAGTTCAGGGAAAACGACTACCAAGGATATGATAGCTTCTGTGCTTTCAGAAAAATATAATGTCCTAAAGACAGAGGGGAATTATAATAATGCCATTGGCTTACCTCTTACATTGTTTCGATTAGAGCAGAAGCATCAAATAGGGGTGCTGGAAATGGGAATGAACAGCTTAGGAGAAATAGAGCTGCTGGCAGACATCGTAAGACCCACAGCAGGGGTGATTACCAACGTGGGTACAGCTCATTTAGAGAAATTACAAACAAGAGAAAATATACTTAAAGCAAAAACAGAGATGTTTACATATTTTGATAGTGATAATACTGCAATAGTTAACGGCGATAATGATATGCTTGAAAAGCTAGACAACAAGCCTTACAAAATAATAAGATTTGGCTTAGAAAACAAAAACCACTGCAGAGCCGAAATCGTAACAGGAAAAGGCGAAGCAGGAACAGAATTTAATGTGGTATATCAAAATATTAAAGAGACATATCAGGTGCCTTTACCTGGAATTCATAATGTTTATAATGCATTATCTGCAATTTGCATTGCAAAGATGTATAACATGAGTATGCAGGAGATCAACGCAGGTTTAGCGAAATTCAAGCCTTCCAAAATGAGAATGGAGATATTCCAAGGCATTTTAAATACTAAGGTAATAAATGATGTATACAATGCCAACCCTGACTCCATGATTGCAGCGATAAATGTACTTGCTGGTATGGAATCAGTGTCAAGAAGAGTTTGTATTTTAGGAGATATGCTTGAACTTGGAGAATTTGCAGAAGATGAGCACAGGAAAATAGGCAGGTTCGCAGTAGAAAAAGGCATAGATGTAGTACTGGCAGTTGGTAAGATGTCTAGTGAAATAATAAAGGGAGCAAGCCTATTAGGCAAAAATCAACAGCTTTATTGGTTCAATAGCAATGAAGAGGTAATACATAATCTAAATGCAATAATAAAAAAACAGGACATTATTTTGATTAAAGGTTCAAGGGGTATGAATATGGAGAATATTGTGGAAAGCCTGCGTGAGGGGAGATAATACAAATGAAAGATTACTTAAGTGGCGAATACAATTTATATATAATTAGCATATTATCAGCCTTTGTATTATCAATAGTCATAGGACCATTATTAATACCACTGCTGCATAAGCTTAAATTTGGACAAAACGTTAGAAATGACGGACCTCAAAGCCATTTGAAAAAGACCGGCACCCCTGCTATGGGTGGAATTATATTTATATTGGCAGCATCTATCGTATCCTTGGCTTTTTCCAAAGACAAAGATATGATTCTTGTGCTTGTTACGACATTACTATTTGGATTAATAGGTTTTTTGGATGACTATATAAAGATTATTAAGAAAAGATCCCTAGGGCTAAGGGCATGGCAGAAAATTGTCGCTCAGCTTGTAGTAGCGCTGTTTTTGACTTTTGTTGCATCAGGGGTCAATCAAGTCGGAACTTCTATACTTATTCCCTTTACAGGAAAGTTCTTGGATTTAGGAATTATGTACATACCTTTTATAATATTTATTATAATTGGGACTGTTAACAGCGTAAATTTAACAGATGGCTTGGACGGCTTAGCAGGAGGAATAACAGTAGTCGTTTTGGGATTTTTCTCTGTAGTAGCTTTGGCGAGCAAAAATCTAGGACTTCTGGTTGTATGTGGTGCACTAATAGGCGCATTACTTGGTTTCCTGCGCTTTAACTCTCATCCAGCGCAGGTATTTATGGGAGATACGGGTGCCTTGGCTTTGGGAGGAGCAGTAGTTTCATTAGCCGTAGTCACTAAACTGCCGATTTTTCTAGTTATTATTGGGGCTGTTTATGTAGCAGAAACAATATCGGTTATAATTCAGGTTTTATATTTC
>Ga0154410_1041_pt1 | contig 12100 bp, 9 predicted proteins | sample RifGroB2_FD_115914 | JGI IMG/M metagenome (GOLD analysis project Ga0154410, IMG submission 115914) | Clostridiales bacterium GWB2_37_7
TCCTTTAATGAAGAGCATATTATGGAGCTTGCCCATAAAACAAAGGTTAGTCGTATGAATGTAAGACAGGGTCATGCATTAGCTAATACAGGAAATTGGTTTAATGGACTTCCATTTACTACAAGCCTTGGTTGTGGTTCATGGGGTGGAAACATTGTATCAGAAAACATTACTTGGAAGCATCTGATCAACACAACTTGGGTATCAAGGCCTTTTCCACCTGTTAAGCCAACAGATGAGGAGTTGTTTGGGGATGTAATAAATGACTGAGCCAATATTTAAAGGAGGAGAAATAAATGGTTCAAAATGCTATGGATTACGGTAATAAAATAAAATGTGACGACTTGTCATACAATCTTCATTCGTGGAGTACCCAGGGGGCATTGAATCCAATTGTTGTCACAAAGGCAGAAGGAATTTATTTCTGGGATGCAGAGGGAAAAAGATATATGGATATGTCTTCTCAATTGGTCAATCTAAATATTGGACACGGAAACAGAAAGGTAGTTGAGGCAATTAAAGAACAGGCTGATAAAATGGCCTTTATGGGACCTGCCTTTGCCTTTGACTCAAAATCCGAAGCTGCAAGGAAAATAATTGAGGTTAGCCCAGATAATATGGGCAAGGTTTTCTTTGTTAATGCGGGAGCGGAAGCAAATGAAAACGCAATAAAAATTGCTAGGATGTTTACGGGTAAAAATAAAATTTTTTCAAGATATAGGTCTTATCATGGCGCTTCCTATGGAGCAGCAAATCTCTCTGGAGAGCAGAGGAGGTTCCCAAGCGAACCGGGCATAGCTGGCTTTGTCAAGTTTTTTGATCCGTATTTATACAGGGCTCCCTTCCCTTTCAAGGATGACAAGGAGGCTACCGATTATTACATCAGCCAATTGAGAGAGCAGATATTGTATGAAGGATCGGAATATATTGCTGCTATTTTCCTGGAGACTGTTACAGGCAGCAATGGCATTATAATACCACCTGACGGTTATTTGCAGGGGGTAAGAGATCTCTGTGATGAGTTCGGAATCGTCATGGTTTGCGACGAAGTCATGGCAGGTTGGGGAAGAACCGGCGAATGGTTTGCAGTCAATCATTGGAACGTTAAACCGGACCTGATTACCTTTGCCAAGGGTTCAACCTGCGGATATGTGCCTTTGGGAGGGGTTATTGTCAGTAAGGAAATATCCAAACACTTTGATGATAACATGCTTTGGTGCGGACTGACTTACAGCGGACATCCCTTAGGCTGTGCAGCGGCTTGTGCTACTATAGACCTGTACAAGGATGAGAGATTGATAGAAAATTCCAGAAATATGGGGAAGGTTATTGGAACGATACTTGAGGACATGAAGGAAAAGCACCCCTGTGTCGGAGACGTACGTTATATAGGATTATTTTCCTGCATTGAGCTGGTAAAGGACAAAGCTACAAAAGCGCCTCTAGTGGACTATGGCAGAGATCCTGGCAAGATTATGAAGAAAATATTGGGTATGTTGGTAAGTGAGGGCTTCTGGACATATACCCATGAAAATATGATAATAATCGCTCCACCACTGATAATTACTGAAGAACAGCTGGGTGAAGCCATGGAAATAATGGACAGAGTACTTGACTTTGTAGATAGTATGATCATATGAGAAGCTGAGCATACAGCTTGTATATAATTTAAATTGCTGATAACATATTTTCTTTTTACTGCTAATACACTAGTTGTATAACAAGTAGAGCGTATTCAACTGATATTAATAGAAAAAAAGCATTGTTTTTTGACAAAGATTATGATTCTATAAAGTATTTATAAAGGGGAGTGTGGAAAGATGTTGAGTTGTGACAAAGAAAGGCTGCAGGATAAAATCTTTGCATTTAGTAAATTCGGCGATACTGGAAAAGGTGGAATAACAAGGTTATGCTTATCAGAACCAGATTTACAGGCAAGAGCAGAATTTTGCAAGAGAATGAAAGCACTGGGTGCAGATATTGTAACTGACGATATGGCAAATATATATGCTACCATCAAAGGATCAGAAGATCTTCCTCGTATTGCAATGGGATCGCATACCGATTCAGTAATACAAGGCGGGAACTATGATGGCATTTTAGGTGTATTGACTGCAATGGAAGCAGTTGAAACCATCGTTACAGAGAAGGTTCCCCACCGCCATCCAATTACAGTTATGATCTGGACCAACGAGGAAGGGGCTCGTTTTGACCCTGCTATGATGTCATCAGGCGTTATTACCGGTAAATTTGATAAGACAAAAATGCTGACTTCAAAGGATAAGGAAGGAATAACCTTTGGTGAAGCCCTGGATGCAAGCGGATACAAGGGTGATGAGAAAAACAGAATGAATCCACAGGATTATAGGGCTTTTGTAGAATTGCATATTGAGCAAGGTCCAGTGCTTGAAGCTGAAAAAATGGATATTGGTGTCGTAGAAGGCGTAGTTGGAATGGTAAATTATGAATTTGAATTTATCGGTCAGGCCGGTCATGCCGGAAGCGTTCCCCAAAAAATGAGACAGGATGCGCTTTTGGCAGCTTCCGAGGCCATTCAGTATCTGCATAGTAAGCTTGATAAGCTTGATGGTAAGCTGGTGTATACTACGGGGAGAATCAATTGTTCGCCGAATGTCCATACAATTATACCGGCTCATGTTAAGTTTACCTTAGATTCAAGACATCAGGACCCAGAAGTGATAAAGCAGGTTGTTCAAATTATCGAAAACATTCCAAGAGAACTTGCAAAATGTAAGGTTAGCTATAAGCAATTGTGGTCACGGAATACTGTTGCTTTTAATAGAAAAATGGTTGATTTTGTGGAGAAAAATGCAAAAGAATATGGCTTATCATATAAGAGAATGTACAGTGGTCCGGGACATGATGCTCAATATGTATCAGATATGATGCCTACATCCTTTATATTTGTTCCAAGTATTGGTGGACACAGCCATTGCGAAATAGAAAAAACACCATTTGATGCTTGCTGGAAGGGTGCGAATGTATTGCTGCAGACAATCTTAGATATTGACAAAGAATAAGGAGGAGCTGTATACAAGTCTTCTAAAGGCGCAGTCCTTGGTAAAGCTTCGATGTCATAACAAAGCAGAATAGAATGATATGCAAAGGGGTGAGGCTTCGGCAATGATGAACGAATTCTAGTTTCCTATTACCTGTATTTATTATCCATATTATTAATGGAGGTGTGAATTAATGGAGGGTTTAAAGACACAGAGAGAGGTAAATGGTCTTTTTGAATTGACAGAAAGTGCACGTGAAAATCTTAAGAACAACGAGTATTACAATGATGATTTGGCGCCAACAAAGTTGAAAGAAAGAACATGGGGCACATACCACATAGCCGCACTATGGATTGGCATGTCAGTTTGCATACCGACATATATGATGGCATCCGGCTTGATGGCTGCCGGACTTTCTTGGTGGCAGGCAATATTTAATATTGCACTGGCAAACCTGATTATTCTTATACCGATGCAGCTGAACTCCCATGCAGGCACAAAATATGGCATACCATATCCCGTATTTGCCAGACTGAGCTTTGGAGTAAAGGGTGCTCATATTGCATCAATAACTCGTGCCATAGTTGCAGCAGGCTGGTTTGGTATCCAAAGTTGGATAGGTGGCGGAGCTATTAATGCGGTTATTGGTATTATCAGCCCATCGTGGGCAGATTGGAATCTAGGCATTTGGATTGCCTTCTTCTTATTCTGGGGCTGCAATGTATGGATTGCGTATAGGGGTGCTGAAACAATAAAATTCATGGAGGCCTGGGGTGCGCCTATACTAGGAGTGCTTTCTCTAGGGCTTTTGATTTGGGCTGTTAGCGCTGTGGGCTCTGTAGATAAGGGCATAGGTGATGTTTTAAGAGCACAAGCTACTTACACACCTGGCAAGTTCTGGTCTGTTTTCTTGCCGGGACTAACAGCAAATATTGCATTCTGGTCTACACTTTCGCTTAATATTCCTGATTTTAGTCGTTATGCAAAAACACAAAAAGATCAGTTTAGAGGTCAACTCCTTGGTTTGCCGACAACTATGGCATTGTTTGCCTTTGTTGGAGTATTCGTAACTGGAGCAACTGGTTTAGTATATGGCGAATTTATATGGGACCCGGTAGTGGTTATTTCGAAAATAGGAAATCCTTTCGTCGCGGTTCTTGGAGCTATAGGTATAATAATTGCAACACTGACTACAAATATTGCAGCCAACGTAGTAGCTCCAGCAAATGGGATATCTAACCTAAATCCTAAGAAGATAAGCTACAAGATGGGCACATTGATAACTGGCTTAGCTGGTGTAGCTATCATGCCATGGAAGCTTCTATCCAGCGCAGGAGCATATATTTTCGGTTGGCTAGGAACCTATGGTTTGTTCCTTGGACCACTTGCTGGCATGTATATCGCTGACTACTATATTTTCCGAAAGAAAACAATTGACCTTAACGGTTTGTTCAAAGGAAAGGATGGAAGGTACTGGTATAAAAATGGCTTCAATATGAAAGCGATATGGGTATGGATTATATCCGCCATTCTTCCACTGCTGGGGAAAGTCGTGCCATCCTTGACATTCTTTGCGGATAATGGTTGGATTATTGGCTTCTTGATTGCACTGTTCTTATATCCAGTGTTTATGAAAAGCGACTCAACTTCATTAATATCAGACAAAGAGTTTTCAGATATGACAGAATAATTAACTAGTTCTTAGTACAGTAAAAAAGGGGTCGGTAAAAATGCCTATCCCTTTTTTACCTAATAATAAGTAAATTAACTAATTTACTAGGGGGTGTAATCTAATGGACTTAGTAATTAAAAATGGAACAATCATTACAGCAAATGATACATATAAAGCTGATATAGCAGTAAAAGATGGAAAGATTGTCATGATCGGACATAATATTATGCTACAAGGTGCAGAAATGGTTGATGCGGCTGGAAAGTATGTATTACCTGGTGCTATTGATGCCCACACGCATCTTCAGATGCCTTTCGGAGGTACAACTTCTGCGGACAGTTATGAAGCTGGTACACGTGCAGCTGCTTGCGGAGGAGTGACAACTGTATTTGATTTTGTGATTCAGAGAAAGGGTCAAGGTTTAATTGAAGCAGTTGAAGGCAGAAAGCAGTTGTGTGATCCTCAGGCATGTGTGGATTATGCTTTTCACACAGCTATAACAGACTTAACACCTGCAGTTTTAGATGAGTTTGGCGCTTCAGCAGAATATGGAGTACCCAGTTTTAAGCTTTTTATGGTTTATAAAAAGGAAGGACTCATGGTTGATGATGGCGTACTGGCATTAGCCTTAGAAAAATCTAAGGAAACAGGATGCCTCGTTGCCGTTCATGCAGAAAATCCAGATGTTATAGATAAAAGAATCGAAAAATTTATATCTGAGGGAAAAACTTCAGCATGGTATCATTATGAAAGTCGACCTGAATTTGTTGAAGCTGAAGCTGATAAAAGAGCGATACACTGGGCAAAAGCCTTTAATGCTCCACTGTACATTGTGCATCTGGCAAACAAGGAAGGGTTGGATGAAGTTACAAAGGCAAAAGATGAAGGTTATGAAATATATGCAGAAACCTGCCCGCAATATCTGCATTTTACAAATGAAGTCTATAAAAGGGAGGATGGAAGGAATTGGGTATGCTCACCTCCGATAAAAGCTCAAGAAAGTCAAACTGCATTATGGGAAGGAATTAAACGCGGAGATATTGTTACTGTAGCAACAGACCATTGTCCTTTCCAATCCTATGAAAAAGATTGGGGTATAAATAATTTTACAAAAATACCAAATGGATGTATGGGAATAGAGAATCTCTATCCTTATATGCTCAGTGAAGCCAACAAAGGACGTATATCCTTTAATAAGGCAGTTGAGGTTTGTGCTGCAAATGTTGCAAAAATATTTGGATGTGCTCCAGAAAAAGGAACAATTGCTGTTGGAGCCGATGCTGATATAGTAATATATGATCCAGACAAGAAATTTATAGTTTCAAAGGACAATATGCATTCAGATGTAGATTATACCATCTGGGAAGATGTAGAGTTAAAAGGATATCCAGTGATGACATTTTCACGAGGCAAACTAGTTTACAACAATGGTGAATTTGTCGGAGAACCAGGATGGGGCAGATTTATAAAATGCCGCCCTCGTAAGTAATATAGTTTATTAAGGAGGAGTTCAAATGATGTGTAAGGATTATCTAGAAGAGACAAAAAGAGCTTATTCTCCATTAAATGCCATTGAGGAGGCTTCCAGATGCTTGCTATGCCATGATGCACCATGCAGCAAAGCATGTCCGGCAGGTACAAATCCGGAGCGATTTATAAGGTCAATAAGATTTAGAAATGTATCGGGTGCTGTTGAGACTATTAGAGAAGGGAATATACTTGGTGCATGCTGTGCAAGAGTCTGTCCCTATGACAAGCTTTGTGAGGAAGCCTGCTCCAGAACAGGCATTGACAGACCAATTGATATAGGTGGGCTTCAAAGATATGCCATGGACTTTGAAAAGTCATTTTGTAAGAAAACTCTTGAATCCCCAGAAACGAAGCTCCAAAAGGTAGCAGTTATTGGTTCAGGCCCAGCAGGACTTGCAGCAGCTGCAGTATTGTCATTAAAAGGATACAAAGCAACTATTTTCGAAGGCAAGGAAAAGGCAGGGGGATGGTTGACATATGGTATTGTACCTTCAAGACTGCCTCAAGAAATAGTAGATTATGAAGTAGATTATATTAAAAGCTTGGGCGTAGAGTTTAAAATGAATACAAGAATTGGAACTGACCTGACAATAGATCAGTTAAAAGAAGACGGATATGAAGCTATTTGTGTCACTGTAGGTCTTCAGAGTCCAGTAGTTCTAAGTATTCCTGGAGTTGAGCTTTCGGGGGTAACAACAGCTGTTGATTTTCTATCTGCTGCAAAGCCAACTCAGGGAGCTATAGAAATTCCAAATGATGTAATAATTATTGGTGGCGGAGATGTAGCTATGGATTGCGCAACGACAGCAAAGCTACTTGGAGCAAAAAAAGTAACAATCATTTATAGGAGAACGGTTGAGGAAATGCCTGCTACTAAGGCTGAACTGGAGCATGTAAATGGATTGGGAATATGTGTGCTCCCAAGCTTTAAGCCAGTAGAAATTTTAGGAGAAAATGGCAAAGTAAAGGCTATTAAAGCAGTTGGACTTGATTGGTTAGATAGAAATACTTTTGCTGAAGTTCCGGAATCAAATATACAGCTAAAGGCTGAACTTGTAATACAGGCAATAGGTCAAAAAGCTGAGGAAATATCCTATACAGGTCTTGAGGTAAATGGCAAAGGCCTTGCAGTTTCGGACCAGGAAAATGGAAAGACTAATATTGAGTATGTTTTTGCAGCTGGTGATATTGTAAATGGAGGAAAAACAGTAGTCGAAGCAGTGGCACGAGGAAAGGCTGCTGCTAATTCCATCCATGAGTACCTGTCACATAAGAAAAATTGCAGTCATATTGCAGAAGAAGCAGCTGTTCAAAAGGAGGGAGAGAGATAGTATGGCAAAACATAAAGATTTATCTATCGAGTTTTGTGGAGTGAAGTGTGAAAACCCTTTTTTCCTAAGCTCTTCACCAGTAGGCAGCAATTACGATATGTGCAAAAAAGCTTTGGAAAGCGGTTGGGGCGGAATATATTATAAAACAGTAGGCTATTGGATACCTCAAGAATGTTCCCCAAGATTTGATGCAACACGTAAAGAGGGAACTGCTTTCGTAGGCTTTAAGAATATGGAAATGATATCAGATAAACCAACAGAGAAAAATCTTGAGATGATGGCGAAACTCAAAAGAGATTTTCCTAATAAGGTGCTTGTTGCTTCAATTATGGGGGAAAATGAAGAAGAGTGGGTAAAATTAGCAAAGGCAGTTACTGAAACAGGCGCAGATATAATAGAGTGCAATTTTTCTTGCCCGCAAATGACATCTCATGCAATGGGTTCTGATGTTGGAACGAGTCCAGAGCTTGTAGAAAAATATTCTGCTGCAGTTAGATCTGGTACCCATTTGCCTGTTATAGCTAAAATGACTCCAAATATTACAACCATGGAGATAGCTGCTCGTGCTGCAATAAAAGGTGGGGCGACTGGTATTTCTGCAATAAATACAATTAAGAGTATAACTGAGGTAGATTTTGATCATTTTACTTGCTTGCCAATAGTAAATGGAAAATCATCTATATCAGGTTATTCGGGAAAAGCAGTAAAACCGATAGCTCTTAGATTTATTGCTCAGATGGCAAAAGATCCACAGTTGAAGGGCATTCCATTAAGTGGTATAGGAGGAATCGAAACATGGGCTGATGCTTTGGAATTTTTGCTTGTAGGAGCAACAAACGTTCAAGTTACCACTTCAATTATGCAGTATGGATATAGAGTTGTTGAAGATATGATAAGCGGCTTATCCTATTGGATGGAAGAAAAGAGTATAGATAGGCTTTCAGATATTGTTGGAGCAGCGCTGCCTAACATAGTACCAGCTGAAAACATTGATCGGGACTTCAAGGTTTATCCTAAGTATGATCATAATAAATGTGTAGGCTGTGGACGCTGCTATATTTCCTGCTATGATGGAGGACATCAGGCGATTAAGTGGGATTCTGAAAATAGAAGACCTAACGTAGATGAAGAAAAATGTGTAGGCTGTGGACTATGCTGGGTTGTATGTCCAATAGAAAAATGCGTCACACCTGATAAAACTGAGTTTCATAGCTTTGGAACACCTCGTGAAATTAATGTTATAGCCAAAAAATTATAGGGATTTGCTATAAGAACAGCCTTACAAAAAAGGTTAAATCAGTTTCCAATTTGGAGCTGATTTAACCTTTCTTGCAATTATATAGTACTTATGTGCTGCATCTCGCAGCAACATCTAGAAATATAACTATTTTCTTTTCTTCTCGTATTTAAGAAATAGTACCTTAAACGTTGTACCTTCGCCCAATGTGCTAAAGACATTTATTGTACCTCGATGTTCCTTTACTATCCAGCTTGCAATGGAAAGTCCAAGCCCTATTCCACCATTTTCACTACTTCTGGCTTTATCAATACGATAGAAGCGTTCAAATATTTTTTCGAGGTTTTCCTTGTCGATGCCTTCTCCTGTATCGGATACAATCAATTCTATGCTGTCCTTATTATTTTTTAGTTCAAGGGATATACTGCAATTTTGGGGCGTATATTTGACAGCGTTGTCTAACAGGATTACAACAAGCTGTTTTATCTTTGATTCATCACCAAAGAAATTTACGTTCGGATCAATGGCGTAATCAAATTTTATATTCCTTTCTTCCGTTACTGGTACAAAAGCAGCAGCAGTCTTTTCGACTGTTGTACTCAATGAAAAATTCTCCAACTCCAGTAGCTTTTGACCGGAGTCAGCTCTGGCCAGTAATAGCAAATCGTCAACCAACCTCGTCATATGCTTATTTTCAAAATAGATGTTTTCAAGCCAATTAGCCTGACTTTCAACAGTTTCTTCCTTATTGCCCATAACAAGCTCAAGATTTGTCTGCATAACTGAAAGCGGTGTCCGAAGCTCATGGGACGCATCTGCAACAAAGTTCTTTTGTTTTTCCCAAGCTGCCTTAATGGGCTTTACAACTTTGCCTGCCATAAATAGGCTGCCTCCGAATACCAAACCAAGGCCTGCAAAAGCGACAATAATCAGATTATATCGCAAGGATTTCAAAAGACTGTTTTCGTAGTCGATGTTGATTAAAATAATTGATAAGCTGTTGTCCTGCTTTTTAAATAACCGGGCGAGGTAAATATTTCCGGAGCTTGATTGTATAGTACTTGATTTCATTGCAATTTGTATAGGTTTATTATCAGGAGGATTCACAATCTTGATAAACAGGAAATTAGTTTTACCCCCTTCGGCCATTGTTTTGTCAACCAACTCATTCACATACTTACTCGACAGTGTCGATATGAGCGGTGTACCATTATAGTCGATTAGCTGACCTTTGCTGGTTAGATTGGCAATGATAAAATCTTGTTTTCCCAAGAGTCCCAATAATTTAGGATTTTGAGGCTCCTCTCCGCTGATAATGCTGTAAGTCAGTAGATTCATTAACTGCCCTGATTGGCTGACTATGGAGTTGTACATTGTAACATAGACACCTGTAAAGACAAAAATAAAGATTAAACCAACAACAATCACATTTGCTAAGGTGAGTTTTAGCTTGAGCTTATTAAACATTTTTTCCTTCCTCCAAGCAGTATCCTATTCCTCTAACTGTGTTAATGCGAACATTGGCAGCACCATGGTCCAACTTCTTACGAAGATAATGGATAAATATCTCTACATTATTATAATCTGCATCTATATCAAAGCCCCATATCCTATCGAGTATTTGCTCCTTTGTGATAACTTGACCCTTGTTTTTAATAAGGAGCTCTAATAGCTGGCATTCTTTCAAGGTAAGCTTCACAGTATTATTCTCACCGCAGGTGACTTTACAGTGAGCAGTATCAAGGGCTATGTTCCCAGCGTGCAAACATTTATTTAACAATATTTCACCTTGTCTTCTAGAAAGAGCCCTGACCCGTGCAAGAAGCTCTTCATTGGAAAAAGGCTTAATCAAGTAATCATCCGCTCCGGCATCAAGACCTTCCACTTTGTTTTCAATTGTATCTCTCGCAGTGAGGAAAAGCACAGGGGTATTTATTCCCTGTGACCTTACATTTCTCAATATCTCAACACCTTCTTTTTTGGGCAGCATCCTGTCTAAGATGATCAAGTCATAAATACCTGTCTTCGCCATATCTTCCCCTGCTTCGCCGTCATAGGCTGTATCTACGGAATACTTATTTTTCTTCAAAATATATTCAAGAGCTTCAGAAAGCCGCTTCTCATCTTCTACCAATAACAATCTCATAATATCACCTCAAAATAATATTACATCACAATTCTTTATATTTCATTAAAATTTTACATTGGTAATATTTTTTTATTATCTAAAGAAAATCTAAAGCTTTTGCAATTAATATAAAATTGTGTGATAAAAGCGTTCAATAAAGCGAAGTGGACTGAACTAGAATCAAGGAGGCGGCGATGAGGAAGAAGTTTAAAATAAAAGATAAACATTTGGCATGGATTTTCCTGACTCCAAGTATCATAGGCTTTTCTGTTTTTTATGCAATTCCTTTTTTGGGGGGAATGTATTATTCTCTTGTAAACAACTCCTTCAACGAGGAATTTGTGGGCTTGCAGAATTATATTGATTTGATAAAAAACCCAAGCTTTATGAAGGCAGTAACCAACACTGCCATATTCACTAGCTTAAGTGTACCTTTGAATATAATACTTTCCCTTGGGCTGGCAATTTTATTAAACAAAAAGATAGTTGGTAAAAGTATTTTCCGTACTTTGTTCATCACTCCGCTGGTTGTGCCTGTCGCTTCAATCGTCTTCGTTATGCAGTCTATTTTTGATATCAATGGAGCTTTAAATGCTCTGATTACAGCGTTTGGACAAAATCCTGTGGACTGGATGAAGACAGACTGGGCAAGGGGTATCATCATTATTGTTTACCTATGGAAAAACATTGGATATAGTATGGTGCTTTTTTTGTCCGGGCTGCAAAACATACCTATTGAGTTTTATGAGGCAGCAAGGATAGATGGTGCGGGTGTATGGAAGCAGTTTACCAACATAACCTTGGTTTACCTTACTCCTACTACTTTTTTCGTATTTATAATGTCTATTATTAACTCATTTAAGGTATTCAGAGAGGCTTATCTCATTTCAGGCGTATATCCTCACAGCAGCATTTATATGCTGCAGCATTATATGAACAATATGTTTGCTGAGCTTGACTACCAGAAATTGACCGCCGCTGCCTTTATAATGGCTGTTTTCATAGTACTGATTGTACTTGTACTCTTTGGGATTGAAAGAAAAATCAACAAAAGTATCAACTAAAAAAAGGCTGGTGCAATTCGAGATTGGTTTGTATAAATAACTTGCCTAAAATAGTTTGAGATTAGCTATTTAGGCTGGTAGTGTAAAGTAGCTTATGAAAAATACGGATGCAAAAAGT
>Ga0154410_1019_pt2 | contig 12073 bp, 12 predicted proteins | sample RifGroB2_FD_115914 | JGI IMG/M metagenome (GOLD analysis project Ga0154410, IMG submission 115914) | Clostridiales bacterium GWB2_37_7
ATTTCATTCCGATTAATTTCTCGAAGGATTTGTTGGCATCCAAAAAGATATAATCGATAACTTTTCCAATATTATTGACTACACTCTCCATATATACAAGCCCATCAGGCATATTATCAACAAAATGCTGGTATCCACTTTTATTGATCATATTGTTATGCATGTACATGTCCTCCATTTGCAAATGTAATATAAAAATCTCAGAATTTATTAATTAAAGTGTGAATTTTGTAAAATTTAAGTTCCTATGTATATTATAGCATGTCTAACAATGTAATAAATCAGGCTATTTATGCAAACAGCATAAATAGCCTGATTTAATTATATTTTGTTATCACCGAAATCAATTCTTGAACTTCCTGTGTAAACATTCATTCTATTCCCTCTGACAAAACCAACTATAGTAATATTCATTGCTTCACCTATCCGCAAAGCTAAATCCATGGGAGCTGACCGGGAGACTACTATAGATATTCCTCTTTTTGCAGCCTTTGTAAGCATTTCTGAAGAAATTCTGCCGCTTGTTAAAATGATTTTGTCTGTGAACAGAATGTCCTTAATAAAAGCCTCTCCCAAAACCTTATCCAAAGCATTATGCCTTCCGACATCCTCATGATAGACCAAAATTTTATTGCCATCACTTAGAGCTGCACTATGCACGCCACCTGTATTTTGAAATATCTCTGATGCTGCTGAAAACTCTCTCATTAATGCTAAAAGCTTTGACCCGTCTACCTTTAAGCCGTCTTCTGCAGGTCTGCAATTTATCACATCGTGAATATTGTAAAAAACAGTTCCTCCTCCACATCCAGTGGTCATCATTCTTTTGCCCATAAAGTAGCTGGTCATGTCCTTCTGCTGAGAAGTAAAAACATCAATTACACCTTTTTCTTCATCTACCTTTATATCTATTAAATCTTTTTTGTATTGAATAATACCCTCTGAAATCAAAAATCCATAAACAAGAAAATCCAAAGCTTTAGGTGAGCATAACAAGGTCACTAGCTCCTCATCATTTAAGAAAATAGTCAGTGGATATTCCTTCACAACAATATCATCCACTACATTGCTTTTTTCCCCAACATATCTTAGAATTCGAACTGATCTTGTTAAATCCATATTTTAATCTCCCTTTGAGCGATCGTTCTGTACGTTTCAACAAATCACCCTAACTTCTCTACTACAACTGCACAAACCTTAAGCTCTGGTGTTTTACTGTTTGGATCAAGAGCTGAATTAGTTAGGACGTTAGCAGCTCCTGCTGCAAAGTGGAAAGGTATGAATACCACATCTTGCTCCACAATATCGCTAACCTTCGCTTTTACCAATATACTTCCTCTTCTTGAGCTTACCTTTACCATATCCTCATCCCTAATCTTTAGTTTGATTGCTGTAACAGGGTTGATCTGCACAAAGCTTTCCGGACTTTTTTTGTTTAAGCCTTCAACTCTGCCTGTCATAGTCCTTGTATGATAATGATAAAGTATTCTTCCTGTTGTTAAAGTCAATGGATACTTCTCATCAGGAAGCTCTGCGCTTTCCTTATACTCAATACCCATGAATACACCTTTTCCTCTTACAAAGGAATCCTTGTGTAAATAGGGTGAGCCTGGATGCTCTTTATTTGGACATGGCCATTGAATTCCTGTCTTCTCTAATCTTTGATAATCAATACCTGCGTAAGAAGGTGTAAGTGCTGCCATTTCGTTAAATATCTCTGATGGATTCATGTATTTCGTTTCGTAGCCAAGCTTATTCATTAGCTCCATAATAATTTCCCAATCTGCTTTTGCTTCTCCTGGTGCACTGATGGCTTTTCTTACTCTTTGAACTCTTCTTTCTGTGTTGGTAAAGGTTCCATCTTTTTCTGCAAAAGCAGCTGCAGGCAAAACTACGTCAGCAAGCTGTGCAGTCTCAGTAAGGAATATATCCTGAACTACGAGAAATTCTGTATTTTCAAGTGCATGCTTTACATGATTTAAATCTGGATCTGATACCATTGGATTTTCACCCATTATATAAAGCATTTTAATCTCTCCGCACTCTGCAGCATGAATCATCTCTGATACGGTTAATCCACTCTTTGTTGAAAGTACTTCTACTCCCCATGCCTCCTTAAACTTGTCTGCTACTTCTTGCTTTATCACTGACTGATAGCCTGTGTAAGTTCCAGGTAGTGCTCCCATATCGCAGGCCCCCTGAACATTGTTTTGTCCTCTTAATGGATTTACCCCTGTTGATTCACGCCCTATTTGTCCACATAGCATAGCTAGGTTTGCAATATTCATAACATTATTGACACCAGTAGTATGCTGCGTAATCCCCATACAATACACAATGCTTCCTTTTTCTGCTTTTGCATAAAGTCTAGCTGCTGCTTCTATATCTTCTGCCTTTACTCCACAAATCTCTGCAGCTTTTTCTGGAGTAAAGCCCCGAACTACTTCTTCAAGCTTTTCAAAGTTTTCTGTTCTACTATCTATGAATTCCTTGTTGTGTAGGTTTTCCTTTAACATTACATGCATCATCACATTTAGAAGGGCAACATTTGTACCTGGCTTTATCTGAAGAAAAATCTCAGAATTACGTGCAAGGTCTATTTTTCTAGGATCCGCCACTATAAGCTTAGTCCCTCTTCTTATAGCCTGCCTAATTTTTGCTCCAATTACCGGGTGATTTTCTGTTGTATTGGAACCTATGATGAATATTACATCACAGCCCATAAACTCATCAATCCCATTTGTCATAGCTCCACTGCCAAAAGTAGTTGCAAGACCTGCAACTGTTGCGGAATGTCAGAGGCGAGCACAATGGTCAACATTGTTGGTTCCGATGACCGCTCTATACATTTTTTGCATTAAATAATTCTCTTCATTTGTACATCTTGCAGAGCTCAAACCACCAAAAGCTTCAGGACCATGTTTTTCTTTGATATCTTTTATCCTAGAAACTACAACATGAATGGCTTCATCCCAGGTTGCTTCTACAAGTTTCCCGTCTTTTCTGATAAGAGGGGAATTCAGTCTGTCTGGATGATTTAAAAATCTATATCCAAATCTACCTTTTACACATAATAGACCTTCATTTGGAGTTGAATTGACAGGCTCTACACCTACTACCTTTCCATCTCTAGTCAGCAACTCCATTTGACAGCCTACTCCACAATATGAGCAGGTCGTCTTAACCTTTTTGACATCCCAATACCTGAACTTCTGAGGCTGCTTTGGCATCAAAGCTCCAACAGGGCATGCGGACACACAGTTTCCACAAGACACACAATTAGAGCTTTCAAAATCCTTATCACCTGCTACTGTCACGTGAGTTTCAAAGCCTCTTTCCGCAAAGCTTATGGCACCTGTACATTGAAGCTCATTATCTACTCTTACACATTTGCCGCAAAGTATACATTTGTTTGCATCATAAGTAAAGAAAGGATTGCTGTCATCTATAGGATAGTTTTTCTTACTTCCATTAAAGCCGCCTTCCTTAATACCGTATGCAAAACATAAATCTTGAAGAGTGCAATTCCCAGACTTTTCACAGGTCAAGCAATCTAGTGGGTGATTTTCCAGCATCAATCTTAAAATCCCTTTTCTTGCCTCTATCACAGCCAATGTTTCTGTTTCTATTGTCATTCCCTCCGCTACAGGAGTTGAACAAGCAGTCATGAGTGTTCTGGCGCCTTTTACTTCTACAACACATATACGACAAGCTCCGTGTGCTACCAATCTTTCATCATAACAAAAAGTTGGTATATGAATTCCATGCTTAGCAGCTGCCTGAAAAATCGTCTGCCCACCTTCTACTTCACATTGATGTCCATTCAATGTAATATTCATTAATTGCTTACCTCCCTACAAAAATACTAAAATCTTATTAATAGTCAAGTTTGTTATTTTCTTTTATTTCTTCTATAATAATCATCATCAACAAAACTAGTAAAGCTTAAACAACTACATAATACAACGTTATTACATCATTAGCAAGGTCAAAAGTAAAAAAACGTTCCTATCGCTTTCATTCAGCAGCTTTGCAAAGCTTGTTTAAGTAAACGAAAACAGACTAAGAATCATAATTCCCAGTCTGTTGATTTATGTATTGGATGGTGGCTAGGGGATGTGCTATCCATTGTCTCCAGTGGTGCTGACTATAGATAAGCTTTTTCTAAATCTTCCTCCCATATTGCATTTTCTACTCCATGTACATTAAAAATTTCATCAATAAAACTATAATTTATTAGTTTAGATGGCAGCTTAACCTTAAATCTAATTTCTATCAAATAACCTTCATCTTCTTCAATATTACCGTCACTATTAACCTTAATATCCATAATATTAATATTATTTTTGCCTAATATATGTCCTATGTCACCTATTAACCCAACCCGCTCATTACATTGGACAATTAATAATTTATCTTGGCATTTAGATTGTTTCTTATGTAAAAAGCCCAAACTTCTTAAGGAAAACAAAACTATTATAGTAGTTGCAAGTCCTCCTAAATAATAACCACTCCCTATAGCTAATCCTATACCCCCACAAACCCAAATACTTGCAGCAGTAGTTAAGCCTCGAATATTATTACCTGTTCTCAAAATGGTTCCTGCTCCTAAAAATCCGATTCCACTAACTACTTGTGCTGCTAATCTAGCAGGCTCTCCACCACTATTATCCGCACCGAGCCCTTGAAAACCATACATAGATATTAGCATAATAAGGGTAGAGCCTAAAGTAACTAATATATGGGTTCTAAGTCCAGCAGGACGATGGCTAGCCTCCCTTTCCATACCAACAATACCTCCCGCTATAGCTGATAAAATTAATCTTAAAACTACTTCCATATCACTTATCAATAATCTCAACCCCTTTACATTGCTTATTTCTAATAGAATTTATCCTTGAACCAAATAGCCTTTTAAGGTTTCTTCATCTTTGGAATCTTGATACAAACTCCTAGAGGCTATTATGTCTACTCCTGTATCTAGAATATTCTTAATAATAACCTGCCCTACTATGATTGGTGCTTTAACCTCCACTTTATTAATTAACTCCATTGCTTGTTTTATTAGATGTTTAGGAATTGTTCCAGATGTTCTAACTGGAAGTCTTTTTACAGAAGCATCGGATATAATGACAGTTGTTGTCAATACCCTTGTAGGACTTGACATTTCTTTAATACCATAGTCCACACCCCTGAAACATTTGTTTCCTTCAACAGTGTATCCTGTTTGACTTGTATCGTTCTTAATAACCTTTAACTTGCAGCCTAAAGGGCAAACAATACAAACCATATCTTTAACTTCCATGATTATACCTCCTCTTTAACAATTTCTATAAAAATTCCATCACTGTCACCTGGAGTAAATTTGCTTAAGTCTAATTTAATGCTTTCCATTTCTCCAGGAGCAACGTGGCTTCGTTTTACCTCTTTTATTACTTCTCCATTCATTTTAATGATAAGTTTGATATCTTTATAGATATTATCTACACGCATCATCAACTCAACTGGTTGTTCTATATTGTCCAATCTTATTTGGTGAGGAACAACATATCGTACTCCATTTATCCCCTTAAGTTTTATGGATTTACAATCGCTTTCTATCTGCCCTTGAATATATTTAGCAGCACCACTACCCGCTCTTTTACTTTCTTCTGTAACCCAATCTACCAAATCATGAACATGAACAGCATTGCCACAGGCAAAAATTCCTTCAACAGATGTTTCCATTGATTCATTTACAATTGGCCCTCCCGTAACATTGTCAAGCTCTATTCCAGCAGATTTGGAAAGTTCGTTTTCAGGAATCAAGCCTACAGATAGCAGTAAAGTATCACATTCAAACCTCTTTTCTGTTCCCTTGATTGATTTAAGTTTATTATCAACCTGTGCAATGGTTACTGCTTCTACTCGGTCATGGCCTTCAATATTTACTACTGTATGATTTAAATAAAGTGGGATATTATAATCCTCTAAACATTGAACTATATTTCTTGTTAATCCCCCTGAGTATGGCATTAACTCTGCAACCGCTAGTACATCAGCCCCTTCAAGAGTCAAACGTCTTGCCATGATTAGTCCAATATCTCCTGAACCAAGAATAACTATTCTTTTTCCAACCATATAACCTTCCATATTAACAAATCTCTGAGCTGTTCCAGCTGTCAAAACTCCTGCCGGTCTAGTTCCAGGTATCCTGATAGCCCCTCTAGTTCTTTCTCTACAGCCCATTGCTAGTATTATTGCTTTAGCCTGTATATGAAGTATTCCATCTGTTGAGTTCATGGCTGTAATTACTTTGTTGTCCGAAACCTCTAAGGCCATTGTATCTAGTTTATATTCTATACCCATAGTAATAAGCTCTTTGATAAATCTTTCTGCATATTCCGGGCCTGTAAGCTCCTCTTTAAAAATGTGAAGTCCAAAGCCATTGTGAATACATTGCTGCAGTATTCCACCTAACTCTCTATCTCTCTCTATTATTAATATCTTTTTTACTCCATTTTTTCGTGCTTCTATCGCAGCCGCTAGCCCTGCGGGACCTCCACCAATTACTACAATGTCATAGTATAACAAAATGCTTCCTCCTACCCCTTTATATATTTAAACTACTTGGTTTTTCCTGTTAATATATAAGAATCAAGACCACACTTTACAACCTCTGTAATGTCTATCTCTTGTTCTCTTGCAAGAATTTCCATTACCCTGGGAGCACAGAATCCCCCCTGACATCTTCCTGAGCCCGGTCTTGCCCTCCGCTTTACCCCATCCAATGTTCTTGCTCCTGCCTTTCTTTTTATAACATCTACAATTTCTCCTTCAGTAATATGCTCACACCGACAAATAATTCTTCCGAAGCTAGGGTCCTTTTCAATAAGCTTTGCTTTCTCAATATCAGGCAACTCCATAAATTGAATGTTAGGTCTTCTATATGGATTAAAATCGTGTTTTATTTCTATATTCTCTATTCTTCTTTTTACTAATTCTATGACATACTCCGCGATGGCAGGAGCTGAAGTAAGACCCGGAGAATCAATACCCGCTACATTAAAAAACCCTAAAGATTCCTTTGATTCTTCAATTATGAAATCTTGAGTCCTGGTCTTTGCCCTTAATCCTGTAAAGGAAGTAATAACACTTTGTAAGCTTAATTGCTTCAACATATGTTGAGTATGTTCATTAATTGAAGTTAGTCCCTCAAGTGTCGTATCAAAGCTAGCTTTGCTATCTACATACTCTGACGTTGGACCAATGAGTAAGTTGCCATGAACTGTAGGCATAACAACTACTCCCTTACCAGCTTCTGAAGGGCATCTAAAAACTATGGTATTAACAATGTTTCCTACTGATTTATCAAATAGATTATACTCACCTCGATTAGGTAATATCTCGAAGCTTGCGCTATTTACCAAATTATTAATATCATCAGAATGAATTCCAGCACAATTTATAATCATTTTACATTCTATCTTTCTATCCCCAGCTGCAATACAGTAACCACCTACTATTTTTTTTATTTCAGTTACCGGACTATTTAACAGGAGCTCTACCCCGTTTTCTAATGCATTTTCTGCTAATGCAATAGCTAATTCCCATGGTCCAACTATTCCAGCTGTTTTTGCATATAGGGCACCTATTATCTCTTCACTCAAATTATTTTCAAGCTTCAATACACTTTCCTTATCTAATAATTCCATTTGAGGAACACCATTTTTTGTTCCTCTTTCAAATAATTCATGTACTGTTTCCATCTCCTGTTTATCAAAGGCTATAACCAAAGAGCCTATTCTTTTAAAGGGAACATGCAGTTCTTTACATATCTCTTCATAGAGTTCATTTCCTCTTACATTTAATTTAGCTTTTAATGTTCCTTCTGTAGCATCAAATCCTGCATGCACTATCGCACTGTTCGCTTTTGTAGTTCCATTGGCTACATCATTTTCCTTATCGATCAATAACACACTTAATTGATATTTCGAAAGTTCTCTGGCTATAAAAGTTCCTGTTACACCTGCTCCAATGACTGTTATATCATACATTGTCTATTCCTCCCTTATAAATCTTATAGGCCAACAGTTGTAGTAATATATTGCTGAGAAGATAAAAAGAGCCGTGTAAACACAACCTATTTTAAATAGATTTAGTTTCACGGCTCTCCGATTCTCTGCCATAAATATTTTTGTAATTAATCCATATCACATATTATACCATATATGGTTTTTATTTGAAAGCAAATATATCTATCTTATAACAAGAAATAAATTGTGCCTATAGTTCCCATAAAGCTTTTTTACCGGTCGATGCTCCTAAAGCACCTGCCTTTAAAGCTTCCATAATATCCTGTTTGCTGCTTATTAACCCTCCTGCTATAACAGGAATAGAGAGTTGTCTAGTAATACGATGTATTACCCCAGGCATAACACCCGGCATAATTTCAATCATATCTGGTTCTATAGATTTCACACTTTTTGTAGTCATTTCATAGGACTTGTTATCAATCAAAAAGAATCTTTGTATTGTAAACATTCCTTTTTCTTTGGCAATCTTTATATGACTACTTTTTGTACTAATGACACCATCTGGTTGAATCACTTGGATAATATAATCAATCGCTTTAGCGTCTTTTCCTATTCCTTCGAGAAAATCAATATGTATTAAAGCACTTTTGTCAGCATTTCTGATTCTATCAACTAGTGATTTAGCATTAAATATATCCGCGCAGAGTAAGAATATAGTAGATACTTGGGACTTGATTGCAATTTCCAAGTCTTCAACATTCTGAACAGCTGCAATAATCGGATTTAACTCAACTTTATCAATTATTGTTTCTTTCATACTATCATTCCTTCATTTTTATAAGTGATTTCACTTTTTTATATGACTAGTATGTTATAGATTTTATACAGCTCAAAATTATAACGAGGCAAAAATATGTCTCCCACTTCTATAAGTGGCGGGTTCCGATTTTAGCGATAGGCGGTGGGCATATATCCCCTGCCTCGTTGAAACGCTCGGGTAGATTTTTTGCAAAAAGAGCAAAAATTTTTTCAGTAAATCTTGTTATAATAAATCTATCATATCTTTTACGGAATTAAATACATAATCTGCTCTTGTTTCACTATTTCTATAATCTTCCTCTTTCGTTTCACCAGAATAAACTAATACAGAGGCTATCCTTGCATTTTCTCCGGTTTTAATATCTGTATATAGTCGATCTCCTACTATTACCATATCTTCTTTCTTTAAATTATATTTCGAAGCAATACTCTCTACTACTTCTTTATTTGGTTTACCTATTACCTTTGGGGTCTTTCCAGTAGAAGCTTCTATAAATGCCGCCATTGCACCTGCATCCGGCATGAATTTATCATTAGGCAAAGGACAGTTGAAGTCTGGGTGCGTAGCAATGTATTCTACCCCTTCAGATATATATTCGCATGCTGTCCATAACTTTTCATAGGTCAATGTGGTATCAAATCCCAATACTACATAATCTACTTTTTTATGTCTTTCTTTTTCTAAAATAAAGCCTTCCCTTTGGAATTCTTCTTCTAATGCCTTCGTTCCTAATAAATAAACTTTAGCGCCCTCTTTTTGCTTTTTTAAGTACATAGTAGTAGCCTCTCCTGAAGTAAATACTTCTTCCTCCGAAGCTTGTATCCCCAGATTATTAAGCTTATCTACATATGTTTCTTTGCTTTTTGATGAATTATTTGTAAGGAAAATATATTTTTTCCCTTTTTGTTTTATAGCTTCTAAGAACTTTTGAGATCCGTCAATCAATTCATCTCCAAGATAAATGGTTCCATCCATATCTAGTAAAAATACGGTCTTACCCTTTAGCCTCTCCAAATTCTTCCACCCTTTACCTTTCTAAGCTTAACGGAATAAGTTCAGGCTAAATAATGCGATGCCTTCAGAATAAGTTACTAACAGAAGTACTACTATTAATGCTACAATAAAAGGCCAAACTTCCTTTATGAAGTCCTCTAATTTTACTTCCAATATAGAACATACTGTAAACATCATAGATCCAAATGGCGGAGTTAATCCTCCAATCATGATATTTACTATGAATATCATTCCGAAATGTACAGGATCTACACCAAGTGCTTTCACTGCCGGAACTAACAATGGGGCTAATATAACCAAGGCTGCTCCGCCTTCGATAAACATTCCTATAAATAATAGCATTACGTTTATTACCATTAATAACACAAAAGGATTGCTTGTCATGCCCATAAGTGCTTCAGTAATCATTTGCGGAATTCTTTCTAATGTAAGGTAGTAACCAAATACTTTGGCACTTGCAATTATAATTATTACTGCACCAGTACCCTTTACTGTGTCCATCAATATTATTGGTATATGTTTTAATTCTAATTTTCTATATACTAAAAAACCTACTAATAAAGAAAATAATACTGCTATACCTCCTGCTTCTGTAGGAGTGAATACGCCAAATCTCATTCCCAGAATGATTGCAAAAGGAATCAATAATGCCCAAATAGATAAAATGAATTCTTTAAGAATTTCTACAAAAGTTGCTGCATTTTCTCTGCTTGGTTTATAATTTCTTTTTCTTGAAATAATAGCAACAGTTATTGCCAAAGATATCGTCATCAGTATACCTGGAGTGTATGCTGCTAAGAACATATCTCCTACTGTAACACCTGCAATGATTGCATATAGGATAAGGTTTGTTCCCGGTGGAATTACTGGACTAACTGCGGATGAAGCAGCAGTTACCGCAGCTGAAAATGGCTTTGAGAAGCCCTTCTTCACCATTTCGGGAACCAATATTTTGGATTGCATAGCTGCGTCTGCGTTTGCAGAACCTGAAATTCCACCCATTAATGCACTTAGCAATACATTAACTTGAGCCAATCCGCCTCTACGATGTCCTACTAAAGTGTTTGCGAAGTTCATCAAAGCTTCACTTATTCCTGAATAATTCATTACAGAGCCCAACATAATAAAAAACGGTACTGCTAAATATGGGAAGGACTCGATTGAAGTAACAAATTGTTGAATTACCATTTCCATTGGCATTGTTGTGTTAATGAATACAAAATAAACTAATGCAGCACCCATTAAAGAAAATGCTATTGGTATATTTAGAAAAAATAAAATAAATAATACAATGATTGGTAAAAGAGCTAGCATTTATTATCTCTCCCCCTGACTGTCAGTAGTTTCTTGTGAAAACATTTTCTTAAAGCTTTTTACTGAATAATAAATTGAATAAAAAGTTATAAGTGCAAAAGCAATTATTATCGATGTATTTATATATTTGTAAGATATCTCTAATGCTGCAGTTATCTTAGTAGATCCTGCTACATATTTATAACTGAAGTAAAACATAGCACCCGACAAAACAGTTATTACGATGGAAGTGAAAAATTCTAGTACACTTCTTCCTTTTTTAGGCAGCAATTTCATAAGTAATTCTACACCTATTAGGTCGTTGTTTTTATAAGCACTAGCAAAACCTAAGAATATAGTCCATACAAATGCGCTTACTGCAACTTCTTCTGACCAGCGAAATGTAAACTTTAAGAAATATCTAGTAAATACATTCATAATTACTATAAGTGTAGTTGCAGATAAGAAAATGCTTCCTATATATAGCTCAAAATCTTTTCTGAATCCTTTTAAAAAGTTATCCATGGCTACCTCCTTTTAGATTAATAACCTCTCATAAACGTTGAAGATTGAATTTCGAGGTTTTCCTTATTTGTCATACTTGCTTAAAATTTTTTACTCATTTATTTATATTTTATTTTGTTTGTCAAATCCCCAGTAAATCTTCGGGAATTTTCTTCTTCTGTCCTGGTAATGACGACAGGCTATATTATTTTAAAGTTGGAAGAAGATATACTTCTTCCAACTTTTTACTTGTTTATAATAAAAGATAAATTACTTTAAGTTTTGTTTTATCACATCTAATTCTTTCAATATCTTTTCATAAATGCCTGGAGTCCATTTATCAAACTTAGTATATACTGGAGCAGACGCTTTAAGGAAAGCTTCAGCATCTACTTCGTAGAAATTTACACCTAATTCTTTTAACTTA
>Ga0154410_1073_pt1 | contig 12066 bp, 6 predicted proteins | sample RifGroB2_FD_115914 | JGI IMG/M metagenome (GOLD analysis project Ga0154410, IMG submission 115914) | Clostridiales bacterium GWB2_37_7
ATCAAATGAGAGATCAATAATATATGCAAGATTGCTGGAGATAAGCAGAAAATGCAGTAGATTCAATATCGAGGAGAGATATCGAAGGGTAGAGGATATCAAAAAAGACTTGCTGTATCTGAGAAATAGGTATATATTAATAAATGAAAATTATAAGATAAAAAGAAAAGTAATATTAGCTGTAGTTGGATTATTGTCTATTATAAACTACATATGCTTAATCTTAGGGTTAATGATTTGTTAGGGATGAGTGTTAAAATTCATCCCTTAAGTTTTTTAAAATTATATATGCTTGGATGGTTTATTGAAAATATACATAAATTAAACAATATTGTATGTATTAGCATAAAAAAGCTTGACAGTAATTATATGGTATGTTAACATTATATATTGCATTGTAGTAACTAATTTTACAAATTATGCTAGCAAACTGTATATTATAACTTAATATGGCAATATTAAAAGTATGTATGCTTTTAATTTCATAACACCAAAAGCGATGAACTAAATCTAATGTTCAGCAGTATTGTTTGTAGGTTAGATAAATGCTATACATGTTAATATCAAGTATAGTTTTTATTCAAAGTTTTTTGCTTTTGGCTATTTTACTTTATTTAAACTAAGGGGTGAGTGACTTTATGGTACATCCAATTTCTGTTGGCAAAACTCATAGGATGAGCTACTCAAAAATTGATGAAGTAATGGATATGCCAAATCTTATCGAAGTCCAAAAGAACTCATATAATTGGTTCTTGGAAGAAGGCTTGCGAGAAGTATTTAATGATGTATCTCCAATTCAAGATTACACAGGCAATCTAGTACTAGAATTTGTTGACTATTCTCTAGATGGGAAACCCAAATATTCAGAAGAGGAATGTAAAGAAAGAGACGTTACATACTCTGCTCCTCTCAAAGTAAAAATCAGACTTATTAATAAGGGAACAAACGAAGTTAAAGAGCAGGAAGTATTTATGGGTGATTTCCCGCTCATGACAGTAAATGGCACCTTTATTATTAATGGAGCCGAAAGAGTAATTGTCAGCCAATTGGTAAGATCACCAGGCGTATATTATTCTGAGACAATAGACAAGTCTGGTAAAGAGCTATATTCAGCCACTGTTATACCCAATAGAGGTGCATGGCTGGAATATGAAACAGATTCCAATGATATTCTTTGGGTAAGAATAGACAGAACCAGAAAAGTGCCAATTACTGTTTTATTAAGAGCATTAGGCTTTGGTTCTGATGAAATCATTGAATCTGTATTGGGAGAAGATGAAAGAATTAAAGCAACTCTTCAAAGGGATAACACCAAAAATGAAGAAGAAGCTTTAATAGAGGTTTACAGAAGGCTTAGACCAGGTGAGCCGCCAACGGTTGAAAGCGCAAAGTCCTTACTGGATGTTTTGTTCTTTGACGAAAAAAGATATGACTTGGCAAAGGTTGGAAGATACAAGTTCAATAAGAAGCTTTGCATAAGTGCAAGACTTGTAAACCAAAAGGCTGCAGAAAATATAATGAATCCTGCTACAGGTGAAATTTTGGTTGAAGCCAATGAAAAAATCACTAGGGAAAAAGCAGCTGCCATTCAAAATGCGGGCATAAACGAAGTTATTGTACTGGTTGAAGGAAGAACTGTCAAAATCATTGGAAACAATACTGTTGACATAAACGAGTATGTAAAATTCGATTTATCAGATTTGAATATTAAAGAACTAGTTACATTAAATGTAATTAAAGACATAGTGAGCAAGTTCGATTCAGAAGCTGATATAAAAGAAGAAATAAAAGCAAGAATCAATGAGCTTATTCCAAAGCATGTAGTTATTGACGATATATTATCATCCATCAGCTACAACATCAACCTATCTTTTGGTATAGGACATACTGATGATATTGATCACCTTGGCAACAGAAGAATCAGATCAGTTGGGGAGTTGCTTCAAAATCAATTCAGAATTGGCTTGTCAAGGATGGAAAGAGTAGTTAAGGAAAGAATGACTATTCAAGATATTGATGTAGTAACACCACAACAGCTGGTAAATATAAGACCGGTGGCAGCTGCTATAAAAGAGTTCTTCGGCAGCAGCCAGTTGTCACAATTTATGGATCAGCCAAACCCGTTGGCAGAACTTACTCATAAGAGAAGGTTATCTGCTTTGGGACCAGGCGGTTTGTCTAGAGAGAGAGCAGGCTTCGAGGTTAGAGACGTACACCACTCTCACTATGGCAGAATGTGTCCTATAGAGACACCAGAAGGACCGAACATCGGTCTTATCGGTTCATTGAGTACATACGCTAGAATAAATGAGTATGGCTTTATTGAAGCGCCTTATAGATTTGTAAAAACGCTTGAAAACGGTGAAAAGATTGTTACAGATGAAATTATATATCTGACTGCCGATGTAGAGGATGAATTTGTTGTAGCACAGGCAAATGAGCCATTGGACGAAGAGGGCAAATTCATAGACAAGAGAGTGACTGCAAGAGCAAGGCACGAAATCGTTATTGTTCCCAGTGCTGAGGTTGAATTTATGGACGTGTCTCCGAAGCAGGTTGTTTCAGTAGCTACCTCTATGATACCTTTCCTTGAGAATGATGACGCTAACAGAGCGCTAATGGGGTCAAACATGCAGCGTCAAGCAGTACCGCTTGTAAAGCCTGATTCACCGATAGTTGGAACAGGTATGGAATACAAAGCAGCAAGAGATTCTGGCGTTATTATGTTGGCTAAAAATGACGGTATTATAGAAAAGGCAACAGCTGAAGAAATCGTTATCAAAACCCAGACAGGTGAAAGAGAAAGACATAAACTGTTAAAGTTCAAGAGATCCAACCAAGGGACCTGCATTAACCAGAAACCTGTTGTTAAATGCGGTGAAGTGGTAAAGAAGGGCGACGTATTAGCGGATGGACCTTCAACAGACCTTGGAGAAATAGGATTAGGCAGAAACATACTTCTTGGTTTTATGACTTGGGAAGGTTATAACTATGAGGATGCGATACTAATCAGTGAAAAGCTTGTTAAAGAGGATGTATTTACATCCATACACATAGAAGAGTATGAAGCAGAAGCAAGAGACACCAAGCTTGGACCTGAAGAAATTACCAGAGACATACCGAATGTTGGCGAAGATGCTCTTAAGGACTTGGATGAAAGAGGCGTAATTAGAATTGGAGCAGAGGTTAGATCCGGAGACATATTGGTGGGTAAGGTAACTCCAAAGGGAGAAACTGAGCTTACTGCTGAAGAAAGACTTTTGAGAGCAATATTCGGTGAAAAAGCCAGAGAGGTAAGAGATACATCTCTAAGAGTACCTCATGGTGAATCAGGTATAATTGTTGACGTAAAAGTATTTACAAGAGAAAACGGAGATGAGCTTCCTCCGGGCGTTAATCAGCTTATCAGATGCTATATAGCACAAAAGAGAAAGATATCAGTTGGCGACAAGATGGCAGGTCGTCATGGTAACAAGGGTGTTATTTCAAGAGTACTCCCAGAAGAGGATATGCCATTTATGCCAAACGGTACACCTTTGGAGATCGTACTGAACCCACTAGGCGTCCCATCTCGTATGAATATAGGTCAGGTATTGGAAGTACACTTAGGTTTAGCGGCTAAGGCTCTAGGCTGGAAGATAGCTACTCCTGTATTTGACGGTGCCAACGAAGATACAATAATGGATACAATCGAGTCTGCAAATAAGGTTATACAAGTAAATAAAAACCTTAAGATTGCAAGAGAAAAGCTGATGACTGAAAAAACAGAGGGTATAGAAGAAAATCTAGCTATAGTCAGGGATTATATTAGCAACGATGCGTTTAAGGTTGACAGCAAGCTAGCTAAGATTAAAGAGATGATAAAGACCTCTGATTTAAGTGACGTTGAGGCATTAGAAGCAATCATAAAAATGTTCACTCAGACACCTATTGATGAGGTGGAGCTGAATCCGACAGGCAAAATACAGTTAAGAGATGGACGTTCAGGAGACTACTTCGATAACGCAGTTACAGTAGGCTATATGTACATCCTGAAGCTTTTACACCTTGTTGATGATAAGATTCATGCAAGATCCACTGGACCATACTCCTTGGTTACACAACAACCACTTGGGGGCAAGGCACAGTTTGGCGGACAAAGATTCGGTGAAATGGAAGTTTGGGCATTGGAAGCATACGGTGCTGCACATACCCTACAAGAGATACTGACAGTTAAGTCAGATGACGTTGTAGGTAGAGTGAAGACCTATGAATCTATAGTAAAGGGCGAAAATATACCAGAACCAGGAGTACCAGAGTCCTTTAAGGTATTGATTAAAGAACTTCAAAGTTTAGCTTTGGACGTTAAAGTATTAACCGAGGAAAACGAAGAAATTGCTATTAAAGAATCAATAGAAGATGATGTTGAAGATCTGAACTCCGAAATGGAAAACAGAGAAGACATGAACTTCACAAGCATCCCATTCAAGGGTGAGCAACAAACTGAGGATGAGGTGTTCGGAGAATTTACAGAGGAAACAGAAGAATTCGAGGATTTTGAAGGCGAACTTGAGTTTGATGAATTGCTAATACCTGAAGAGGACAGCGATTTTGAAGATGAAGAATTTTAATCTTAAATAATTTAAAGATGAAGGGAGAGATAACTCCTTGTTCGAACTTAATAATTTTGAATCACTAAAGATTGGTTTGGCTTCTCCTGAAAAAATCAGAGAGTGGTCAAAAGGTGAGGTTAAGAAGCCTGAAACAATAAACTACAGAACCTTAAAACCAGAAAAGGAAGGCCTTTTCTGTGAAAAGATATTTGGTCCTACAAAGGATTGGGAATGTCATTGTGGTAAGTACAAGCGCATAAGATACAAGGGTATAGTCTGTGATCGCTGCGGAGTTGAAGTTACTAAAGCAAAGGTAAGAAGAGAGAGAATGGGGCATATTGAGCTTGCTGCTCCAGTTTCTCACATATGGTATTTCAAGGGTATTCCAAGTAGAATGGGTTTGATATTGGATATGTCACCGAGAGCTCTTGAAAAGGTGCTGTATTTTGCTTCTTATATCGTAATCGATGCTGGTGATACCCCTCTTTCCAAGAAGCAGATGCTTACAGAGAAAGAGTTCAGAGAAAATATCGAAAAATACGGCAATAGATTTAGAGCTGGTATGGGTGCTGAGGCAGTAAAAGAACTGCTTCTTGATCTTGACTTGGAATCTTTGACAAAAGAATTAAGAGCAGATCTCAAAGAAAGCACTGGACAGAAGAGACTTAGATCTGTAAGAAGACTCGAAGTTGTTGAAGCTTTTAGGAAATCAGGCAACTTGCCAGAGTGGATGATATTAGACGTTGTGCCTGTTATTCCTCCAGATCTTAGACCGATGGTTCAATTGGACGGAGGCAGATTTGCCACTTCCGACTTGAATGATTTGTATAGAAGAGTAATTAATAGAAATAATAGGCTTAAGAGACTTCTTGATCTTGGAGCTCCTGACATTATAGTAAGAAACGAAAAAAGAATGCTTCAAGAAGCTGTTGACTCATTGATAGACAACGGCAGAAGAGGGAGACCGGTGACAGGACCAGGTAACAGACCGCTTAAATCCTTAAGTGATATGCTAAAGGGTAAGCAGGGTAGATTTAGACAGAACCTGCTTGGTAAGCGTGTTGATTACTCTGGACGTTCTGTTATAGTAGTTGGACCAGAGCTTAAGCTTTATCAATGTGGTTTACCCCACGAAATGGCGCTAGAGCTTTTCAAGCCTTTTGTAATGAAGAAGCTTGTTAATGATGGTTTAGCCCATAACATAAAGAGTGCAAAGAGAATGGTTGAAAGAGTTAAGCCGGAGGTATGGGACGTACTGGAAGAGGTAATTTCAGAGCATCCAGTTCTGCTTAACCGTGCACCAACTCTGCACAGACTTGGTATTCAAGCCTTTGAACCTGTACTGGTACAAGGTAGAGCCTTAAAAATTCATCCATTGGTATGTACTGCTTATAATGCAGACTTTGATGGTGACCAAATGGCTGTACACGTTCCATTGTCAGTGGAAGCTCAAGCTGAAGCAAGATTCCTAATGCTTTCAGCAAATAACATATTGGCACCAAAAGATGGTAAGCCGGTTGTGAGTCCAACACAGGACATGGTTATGGGTATATACTACCTTACTATCCACGTTGAAGGTGAAAAGGGTGAAGGCAAAGTATTCTCAAGCATTGATGAAATGCAAATGGCCTATAACGTTGGTGAGTTGTCTCTACATGCTATGGTGAAGGTTAGACTTGAAAGAGAAATAAATGGCGTGAAGAAGTATAAGCTGATGGAAAATACTGTAGGAAGATTTATAATGAATGAATCTTTGCCTCAGGATATTGGCTTTGTATCTAGAGACACAGAAGATAGCATGTTTGAACTAGAAGTTAACCCCAAGGACAAGGATGGCAACTTAATGCCTGTTGATAAAAAGATATTGGGAAGAATAGTGGATAAATGCTTTAGAAAGCATGGAAATACAAAGACTGCTATTGTTCTTGATGAAATTAAGAGATTGGGCTTCCGATTCTCAACAAAAGGCGCTATTACAATAAGCGTAAAGGATATGGTAATCCCACAAGCTAAGAAGGAGCTTTTATCAAAGGCAGATGAAAGAGTTGACAAAATTGAAAAGATGTACAGAAGAGGACTTATATCAAATGAAGAGAGATACGAGCAAGTTATAGAAACCTGGAAAACAACTACAGATCTTGTAACGGACGCGTTGATGGCAAATCTAGACAGATTGAATCCTGTTTATTTGATGGCGACATCCGGAGCGAGAGGTAGCGTTAACCAGATGAGACAGCTGGCCGGCATGAGAGGTCTGATGGCAGATACATCCGGTAGAATTATTGAAATTCCCATTAAGGCGAACTTCCGTGAAGGACTTGACGTTTTGGAATTCTTTACATCTACTCACGGTGCTAGAAAAGGTCTTGCGGATACAGCTCTTCGTACAGCAGATTCTGGTTACTTAACAAGACGTCTTGTTGACGTCAGTCAGGATGTAATCATTAGAGAAGATGACTGTGGTACAGAAGTAGGATTACTTGTAGCCGAAATAAAAGACGGAAATGAAGTAATCGAAAAGTTGGTTGATAGATTAGATGGAAGATATGCAATGGCTGATATTATTCATCCAACAACTGGTGAAGTATTAGTTGGCAAAAATGAATTAATCACTGAAGCCATGTCAAAAACCATTATTGATGCAGGTATAAAGAAGGTTAATATAAGAACTGTATTAACCTGCCGCTCAAGATATGGTATATGCTCAAAATGCTACGGCGTAAATCTGGCGACAGGAGAACCGATACATGCTGGTGAAGCTGTAGGTATCATAGCTGCACAGTCCATAGGTGAACCAGGTACTCAGTTAACAATGAGAACCTTCCATACCGGTGGTGTTGCAGGTGACGATATTACACAAGGTTTGCCTAGAGTTGAAGAGTTATTCGAAGCTAGAAAACCAAAGGGCTTGGCTATTATATCTGAAATAGCTGGTACCGTTAAGCTTGTAGACCAAAGAAAGAAAAAGGATATCGTTATTATGACTGAAGATGGAGACACCAGATCCTACACGATACCATATGGTTCAAGATTGAAGGTTACTGATGGCGAGGTAATAGAAGCCGGAGATGAAATCACTGAAGGTTCAGTAAATCCGCATGACATATTGAAGATAAAAGGTGTTGGTGGGGTACAATCCTACTTGCTCCAAGAGGTTCAAAGAGTTTATAGACTGCAGGGTGTTGATATTGCTGATAAGCATATTGAAGTTATCGTACGACAAATGCTTAGAAAGATAAAGATTGAAGAAGCAGGAGATACTGATCTACTACCAGGAGGCTTGTTTGATATCTTCAAATATGAAGAGGAGAACAACATCATCACTGAACAAGGTGGCGAAGTTGCAGATGGAAGCAGAACATTGCTTGGTATCACCAAGGCATCACTTGCTACAGATTCCTTCTTGTCCGCAGCATCCTTCCAAGAAACTACAAGGGTATTGACTGAAGCAGCCATAAAGGGCAAAATCGACCCGCTTGTAGGCTTGAAGGAAAACGTAATAATCGGTAAGCTGATACCTGCAGGTACAGGCTTGAAGCGTTATATGGATATATCCTTAACAACACCGGATGAGGTAGCAGAAAACGCTTGACAAAAAAATACATCTAGTGCTAAAATAATTTAGTGCGTGTGAAAGCTAAAATTTTTATGGTTTGAAGCGCTTACTGTTTAATGTAGGGAGTGATTGTATGCTAAATTTAAGAACATCGAACCTAATCATTGGACTTAAGCAAACGCTTAAAGCGATACAAAGCGATAAGGCTTCCACAATATATCTGGCTTCTGATGCGGATGACTTTATTAGAAAATCAGTTCAGGATGCGTGTGCACAAAAAAACTTGGAAATTGTATATGTGATTACAATGAAGGAGCTCGGAGAAGCATGCGGTATTGATATTGGTGCTTCGACAGCAGCGGTTATTTTGAATAACCCGGCACAATAAACAACTATAAAATAGATACCCCTTCAAGTATGAAGGGGTATCTATATGTTTCATTTTATTATGTTAACAGCAAATAAATTTATTTATTTGTTATTATATATAAAAATTAAAGGAGGTGCAGCTTAATGCCAACAATTAACCAGCTAGTAAGAAATGGTAGAGAAAGAGTTGAGTACAAATCTACTGCTCCAGCATTAAAAGGAAGTCCACAAAAAAGAGGAGTATGTACAGTTGTAAAAACGACTACACCAAAGAAGCCTAACTCAGCTTTGAGAAAAATTGCCAGAGTTAGACTTACAAATGGTATAGAAGTAACTGGTTACATTCCTGGAATAGGACACAACTTGCAAGAGCACTCTGTTGTTCTTATCAGAGGCGGTAGAGTAAAAGACCTACCAGGCGTAAGGTACCACATAGTAAGAGGTACACTTGATGCCGCTGGTGTTGCTAACAGAAAGCAAAGTAGATCAAAGTACGGTGCGAAGAGACCAAAGACTAAATAATATTGTGCGAATGTAATTAACAGTTCTTTTTGAGAATTGTATAAATATATATGAGCGCACAACGGCAGTTACCGTGCTGCCGAGTACCGATGAGATTGAATTTCATGTTAAGGAGGGAAGTACAGTGCCAAGAAAAGGTTTTGTCCCTAAAAGGGAAGTATTACCAGATCCAATGTTCCACGATAAGACTTTAACAAAGCTTATCAACAACCTCATGTATGATGGAAAGAAGGGTGTTGCTGAGAAGATCGTTTACGGCGCATTCGAAATCATAGTTGAGAAGACTGGCAAAGATGCTATGGAAGTATTCCAAACAGCAATGAACAACGTTATGCCAGTACTTGAAGTAAAAGCAAGAAGAATAGGTGGAGCGACATACCAAGTTCCAATAGAAGTAAGACCTGAAAGAAGACAGGCTCTTGCAATGAGATGGTTAATAGATTATTCAAGAAAAAGAGGCGAAAGAACAATGAGAGAAAGAATCGCCGCTGAAATTCTTGATGCAGCGAACAATATGGGTGCCAGCGTAAAGAAGAGAGAAGATATGCATAAAATGGCTGAAGCTAATAAGGCATTTGCACATTATAGATTCTAATTTTGTAATGAGCAAATCAGTGAATTGTATAGAAAACCCTATTTTTACGAATAATAATGAATTATTAGGTCACTTTATTTGTTATTTAAGCAACAGAAAGGAGGATAAGTGTGCCTAGGCAATATCCTTTAGAAAAAACAAGAAATATAGGAATTATGGCTCACATAGATGCAGGTAAAACTACAACAACAGAAAGAGTACTGTTCTATACAGGCAAGACTTATAAGTTAGGTGAAGTACATGAAGGTACTGCCACTATGGACTGGATGGAACAAGAACAAGAAAGAGGTATAACAATTACTTCTGCTGCAACTACTGCTGAATGGAAAGAACATAAAATCAACATTATTGATACGCCAGGTCACGTGGACTTTACTGTTGAGGTTGAAAGATCATTACGTGTTCTTGACGGTGCAGTAGCAGTATTCTGCGCTAAGGGTGGAGTAGAGCCTCAATCAGAAACTGTGTGGCGCCAAGCTGATAAATATAGCGTTCCAAGAATGGCTTATGTTAATAAGATGGACATAATGGGTGCAGACTTCTTCAGAGTAGTTCATATGATGAAGGACAGATTGCATGCCAATGCAGTGCCGATTCAAATTCCAATCGGTGCAGAAGATAAATTCTTAGGTATGGTAGATCTTATAACAATGAAAGCATACATCCATAAGGATGATCTTGGAAAAGACATTGAGGTAACTGACGTACCAGAGGACTTAAAGGCAATAGCTGATGAGTACAGAGAAAAAATGGTAGAGGCAGTTGCTGAACAAGATGAAGAGCTGATGATGAAGTATCTTGACGGTGAAATGTTATCCGAGGAAGAAATCAGAACAGGTTTAAGACTTGGAACGATTAACGTTAAGTTAACTCCTGTAATTTGCGGATCATCATATAAGAACAAGGGTGTTCAGGAAATGCTTGATGCAGTAATTGAGTATATGCCGTCACCGCTTGACATACCTCCAATAGAAGGTGTTGTTGTTGACAGCGATGAAAAGATTGTGAGAAGAGCAGATGATAAAGAGCCTTTCTCAGCTCTTGCATTCAAAATCATGGTTGACCCCTTCGTTGGAAAGCTTTGCTTCTTCAGAGTGTATTCTGGTGTAATTCAATCCGGCTCTTATGTTTATAACTCAACAAAGGGCAAGAGAGAAAGACTAGGAAGAATCGTGCAAATGCACGCTAATCATCGTGAAGAAATAAAGGAAGTTTACACGGGAGACATAGCAGCAGCTGTTGGTCTTAAGGATACAACAACTGGTGATACACTGTGCGAGGAGGACCATGCAGTTATCCTTGAATCCATGGTATTCCCAGAGCCGGTTATCAGTGTAGCTATTGAGCCAAAGACAAAAGCAGGTCAAGATAAAATGGGTATAGCTTTACAAAAGCTTGCTGAAGAAGATCCAACCTTCAAGACATATACGAACGAGGAAACTGGTCAGACTATTATTGCAGGTATGGGAGAACTTCACCTAGAAATTATCGTTGACAGAATGCTTAGAGAATATAAGGTAGAAGCAAACGTTGGTAGACCAATGGTTGCTTACAAAGAGACAATTAAGAAGAAAGTACAAATCGAAGGCAAGTTCGTACGTCAGTCTGGTGGTAAGGGTCAGTACGGTCATGTTTGGTTAGAGATTGAGCCAAAAGAACCAGGATCAGGCTTCGAATTTGTTAATAAGGTTGTTGGTGGTGCTATTCCTAGAGAGTACATCGCTCCAGTTCAAGCCGGTATAGAAGAAGCTATGAAAAACGGTGTACTAGCTGGATACCAAGTTCTTGATATTAAAGTTACTTTATTTGATGGTTCATACCACGAGGTTGACTCCTCTGAAATGGCCTTCAAGATAGCTGGTTCTATGGCATTTAAGGATGGCTGCCGCAAAGCAGACCCAGTTCTTCTAGAGCCAATCATGAAGGTTGAAATTACAGTGCCTGAAGAATACATGGGCGATGTAATGGGAGATGTAAACTCCAGAAGAGGTAGAATCGAAGGCATGGAAGCTAGAATGGGTGCGCAGGTTATACGTTCCTTCATACCGCTTTCAGAAATGTTCGGTTATGCAACTGACTTGAGATCAAAAACTCAAGGTAGAGGCGTATATGCAATGGAAATGCACCATTTTGAAGAGGTTCCAAAGAGCATTACTGAGAAAATTGCAGGAAATAAGTAGTCAATAAATTAAGCAGCGGGTGGAATAATATCCGCCCTCTGCCCTTATTAATTGCCATTTGCAAAGCAAATACAGGCAAAAACGAAGGGGTTCGATGCCCCTGGGATTTTATTAATATTCCGATTTAAATAAATCGGGAATATTAAATTGTGCTTTTTTATTTAAAATATAAAGGAGGAAAAGAACAATGGCAAAAGCAAAATTCGAAAGAAATAAACCCCACGTAAACATAGGAACAATAGGACACGTTGA
>Ga0154410_1042_pt4 | contig 12015 bp, 10 predicted proteins | sample RifGroB2_FD_115914 | JGI IMG/M metagenome (GOLD analysis project Ga0154410, IMG submission 115914) | Clostridiales bacterium GWB2_37_7
GTGTTGTGCATAGGCTGCTGCCAGTGAGTATTTAGGATATATCGCCTTGAAGGCTTGTGAACCCAAGCCTATGCCAGTCAGCCAATAGTCCTGAGCCATGCGCAGGGACCCCATCAATATCGACATTCTGTAGGAAGATGAAGTATCCTGCAAATTTCCTATGCTGGTAAAACGATTTATTACACTTGGCGGCAGTGCAAAAGGCAAAATAAAAAGTGCTATCATAAATAAAGCAAATAAACGTTTGTCTCTAACCACAAAGAAGCCTACCATTGCTAACATGAGTCCTAACCATGCACCTCTAGAAAAAGTGAGTATCATGCTAATGCCCATTATACCAAGCATGGCTATAAAAATACCTTTATATACAAGCTTCTTTTTATACCAAAGCAGCGCAAAAGCCAAAGGTATCATCATAATGAGATATTCACCCAATATATTGGGATTGCTAAAGGTTGAGCCTACCCGACTCTGTATGTCCTCAAACATTGTGGTATCGACCCATGATTCTGTACTGGCAGCCCCGCCAAAATATTGATAAATGCCATAAAGTGAAGTTAAGGACGCACTTATAATTAACAGCACTACCAGCAAATAAAGCCTGTAACGACTGTTTATTGTTCTTGTAAGTACAAAATAAAATGTCAACATAAGAGTGTGTACTACCAGTACATTAATACTATCCTTTATGAAGTATGAGGTTAATGTACTATACACAAGTACCATAAAAAACATGATAACCAATGCATCAATAGGAGTCGCTTTATATTTAGGAAGCTTATTTACTGCCCACCTGCAAGCAAAGGAAAATATAGTTATACCCATCAACAATAACAAAGCAGTGGTTGGAAGCAAGGCAGCAAAGCCTGCAGAAATAAATACACCGAATTCATATCTCCAAAGTATCAGTACAACAGCAAATACTGCTGCAGCTGCCACCAAAAACAGCTTTAGTGGCAGAACATATGCCACTATGCCTGTAAAAGCTCCAAGCAGAATGATGACCCCCAGCTTACTTGCTATAAAGCCTTTGCAACCATCATATATGGAAAAATTATCCACAAAACCCTTTTCAACAAAGCGATATACAAAGCTTCCTTTGAATAGGGCGGCTACAGGGATATTTATCAGCAGCATTATGAAAGTAAGTATAAGAAAAATTGCTCTTATAGCAATATATTTTATTTCGTTTGCTTGAAAAAGCATCCACATTGTAGCTTCTACTGCAAACAAAGCAAAAAAGAAAGCACCATAGCTTCTTACACTATAATTAAATACATTTAAAAGCATTCTATCAATTGCTGTTAAGATTCTACTGTTATAAAATAGCTTCACCAGCTTGCTGTAAAAAGCTTGTAGAAGTACTTTTACGGCATTTAGGGGTATTGCTATCATACTATAGAATATACTTTCTCTCCACTTATCGCTTAGCTTGCTTTCTCCTGACAAAGCTTTTATTATGAGACTTTGCTCTTTAATTGGATTCAGCGTCTGCATAATCTTGTCTAACAGGGACTTCAAATGACTACTTTTATAATACGCTTTAAGCTTAGAATGAATATGTACAATAAAACTAATGATCAAACTATTTTCCACTAAATCACTTCCTGTTTGGAGAACCGGCACAGTGGCCAGCCTCTACAATATTAATCCTTGATTCATAGATATTATATTATTAATTGCAATGGATGTAAAGTTCTGAGAGCTCCTTCATTATTATCACTACTCCAAAAAAAATAATATGTACAATATTACTTATTGTACATATTATTTTGTTATTTCTATACCATTACTTTACTGTATAGGAGCCTCTGATCAACAAATAGGAGTCTATGGATGCTTTGATTCCTCTGCCGTCATCTCTTGAAGAAATCAACAAGTTGTTAAGTACTACTGCATCTCCAGTATTTAGATCTTTTGCAGAAGTGATATTTGCAAGTCCACCATTTGTACCCTTTATTGCTGTAACCTTGCCTGATCTTACAATCAACTCTGCACCTGCCCCTGATAGCAGTGTCTTATCCTTATTGAGCAATACGACCTCGAAGCCCTTATCGGAGGATAGTTGACTTACTGTTTCTTGCAAATTAAGTATTTCTTGATTCTTTTGCTCCAACTGTGTTTTTAAATCAACAATATCTTGATTGTTTTTTGCTATTAAACTGTCTATGTAATATTTAGTTTGTTCTGATTTTAGTTCAACATAAGATAAAGTTACCACAGGATCCGCTTCTGATCCAGGAATAGTACCGTCGGCCGAACCCTTTACGAATACAACTGCCAATATTAATGTGGTAATCATTATTGCTGCGAAAACTTTTTTATTAATTATAATATTCATGCTTATCTCCTTCTCTCTCCTTGATAAGGAACGACACAAGAGGCGTTCCCTGCATCTCATTATTCTACATATTTATACAACATATTAAACAAGGCATTATTTTGTATAATATAATATTCGGCACCAACTCTAAAATTCCTGTATATTTTACAATTTTGTAATATTAGAACGAAATTTAGCAAAAAAGCTGGATATAAGGCGCTGAATGCTTTGTGGAAGCAAATTCATTTCTTATAACAAGATTTTACTGAAAGGTTTTTTGTGTTTTTGCAAAAAACCTACCCGAGCGTTTCAACGAGGCAGGGGATATATGCCCACCGCCTCTTGCAGAAATCGGAACCCGCCACTTATTGAAGTGGGGGACATCTTTTGCCTCGTTATAGAGCAAAGTAATTCGCTCTGCATTAAAATTAAGGTCAAATAAAAAGAGCCATAATTTCTACATTATAGCTCAAATATGTACTAGACTAAATACTCTGTTAGCCCAAAGCTTATTTGAAGTCCGTCATCTACCTTTTTCATCAAATCATCTGATAGATGTCCTACTTTCTCTTTTAAGCGTTTTTTATCTATTGTTCTTATTTGCTCAAGCAATATGACTGAGTCCTTGGTTATTCCATATTCCTCAGCATTAATTTCAACGTGAGTAGGAAGCTTGGCTTTGTTAATCTGCGAGGTTACTGCCGCCACGATTATTGTAGGACTATATTTATTGCCAATATCATTTTGTATAACTAAAACAGGCCTTACGCCCCCCTGTTCTGAACCTACTACAGGGCTGAGGTCTGCATAGAGAATATCTCCTCTTTTTATTATCACATTATTCACACTCCGCAAGTCTTGTCTCATATCCATCAATAGTTTCATTGTCTGCGGTGAGTCCTATTTCTGCTAGTGTTGCGTTGATATCTGACATTTCCAAATAGCCCTTCATCATTCTCTCAACCATGCTTATCTTTTTGGTCTCCTTTAGATAAAATTTAGCTGCATTTCTGATAAATTCACTTCTATTGCGGCATTCAATACATACCACATCATCTATTTCTTTAAGCAGGCTATCCGGCACATTTACAACAATTCTTTTAGAATCAGCCACACTAGCACCTCCCATGTTATGCACATAATTTATTTTATGTATGAGGTTCGTACATTAATCTGGAAGAAAGTTTTGATACTTACTTCTATGTATATTAAATAATTATGCAGCTTATTTACATTATATGAAATAGCTTATCACATAAATTTACCTTATTTTTAAGTTAACCATATATAAAGTATTATATACCAATTGTTACATGTTGTATATTATAAAATATTGGTAATGGTTTTGTAACATTTGAACTAATATAGGTAATTCAACACTTCTACTACTTCACCGTTTTTTACATAAACTCTAGGAACTCTTCTGCTTATCATGCAAACAATTTCATAGTTGATTGTTCCCAATTTTTCAGCTATTTCATCAATAGAGATAAATCCATCTCCCTGTTGCCCAAATAGCACAACTTCGTCTCCTACCTTAACATCCTCTATTCCAGTTACATCTATCATGCATTGATCCATACAAATTCTTCCCACAATAGGAACTCGCTTACCTTTAAGCAAGGCTTCTGATTTGCCGGACAGTAATCTGGTATAACCATCAGCATATCCAATAGGCAAGGAAGCAATTTTAGATTTTTGATTTGCTGTAAATTTTCTGCCATAGCTCACACTTTGCCCTGCATCTATTTCCTTGACATGGCTTATTCTAACCTTTAATGACATTACCTCTCTAAGCTCCAGCTTACCCAGCATGACATCAGGTGAAGGAGCGAGTCCATAAAGCATAATTCCTGCTCTAACCATGTTCAGATGCATGTCAGGAAGATCAATTATTGCAGCACTGTTGCCGCAGTGCTTTATTTCAATATTAATACCCTGTGCTTCTAGTTCATGGCATATCCATTTAAATTTTTCAAACTGCATGTGTGTATAGCTTTTATCTACTTCATCAGCTGCTGCAAAATGTGTAAAAATTCCTTTTATCATTAGACCTGGCAATGCATTTATGCCCTTTATGACTTTCACAGCACCCTCATTTGCCTGTAAGCCTATTCTGCCCATGCCGGTATCTATCTTTATGTGAATCAGTACAGTCTTGTTCTGATCTACAGCTATTTTTGACAATGCTTCCGCAGCTTCAAAAGAATATACAGACTGCTCCAAATCATACTTCACAACCTCTTCTGCTCTTTCAGGCTGAGTGTATCCCAATACAAATATTGGTACCTTGAAGCCTGCTTGACGAAGCTCGATTGCTTCATCCAAAACAGCGACGGCTAATCTGTCAGCGCCATTATCCAATAAGGTTTGTGCTATTTTGGCGGATCCATGTCCGTAACCATCAGCTTTTATAACTGCCATTACCTGTGATTCCTTGCCTGCCAGCCTTTTTACCTCTCTTATATTATGCGCCAAATGATCTAAATTAATCTCGGCATAGGCTGGTCTGATTTGTCTTAAATCCTTCATTTGTTGTCCTCCTCATTTGCATGGTTCTATTTGCTTTGTATCTGAAACAGTGAATCCTCCAATTTGGGATTTGCTTCAAAGTTTTCATACAAAACTTGCACACTTATATTATTGTTTTTATCTAGTATTTCTACCTTTACAGGAAGAAGCTCTTCCGCATCAATCCAAATTTTCTCCATGACCCTATATGGATTTTCACCTTTGATAGGAATTTCCAAAACATAGCATTGCTTGTCTCCGAAATTTTCCATATTAAATCTGGCGCCGCCGTTGTTTTTAAAGTGCTCAATAAAGGACCCTACAAAGGAGCTGTATTCCATGGAGTTGTTAAAGTTTTGCGTGAGCAAATAAGTCTCTAACTGTGGGTGATATATATATGCTTTGTCTCCATTGTAAATTGTAGTTTGACCCTTTAACTCATTAGGCTCCAAAATTTCAATTCTATACATATCAGGAAATTTATACAAGTGCTTCGCTTTATACACATTGGTGCTTTTATTGTTGCTTACGGCAAAAATAACATCAGATTTATAGCTTTTTAGTTTCATTAATAGCTTTTGCACATCCTCAGGTTTTTTTGCATTCTCAGCTGAGCAACCTGACAATACAATACTTACAATCAAAAATAACAGCAGAATTCTTACATTTTTCAAGTGTATTCCTCCTTGAAACTGTGTTTTATAGGACTCTATTTTTAATTGTATGTAAAAAAAATTTTAATATGTCATTAATAGGACGCTGTTGGCAGCGTCCACTACGATAGGTCCGTTAATTAATGCTTCTAACATTTTCTTCTGTAAATTCCATAGCCAGCTCACCTTGAGCCACATCATCAGCATTTGGCATCCATTCCGCTACAGCCGTGGCCATAGCATGGCTCTGACTATGTGAAATGGAAACAAAAATGGTGCTTATTCTATTTTTTGCTGCAATCTCCTTCGCCCTGTTGTAAAGCTTGACCATAGGCTTGCCGGAGCTTCCACGCAGCAGTTCTACATCCTTCCAGCTAAAGCCGCTGATGCCTGTGCCCAAAGCCTTTACTACAGCTTCCTTAGCTGAAAAGCTGCCTGCTATATGTTGTACATTCATATTTCTTTTTTTGAAATAAGCTATTTCATATTCTGTAAACAATCTATTTAATAACTTTGGATTTCTCTCCAAGGCTTTTTGTACCCTTTGAATTTCCACTATATCTGTTCCAATACCAAAAATCATATAAGTCTCCTCTAAAAATAATATATCAGAATAATATATTCTATGAATTCTTAAGATAGCTGTTATCCAGCTTTTCCATTTCATTTGCCCCAACCATGCCATGTATAAATGAGTAAAGCTTGTTTACTCTTTCCTCAGTCTCAACCTTTTTCTTTATAAGTTCACCCAGCCTCTGCCTTATTTGATTTACTTCATCTTGGCATCTGACTGCTTCATCCTTATTGTCCTGTATTAGCTCATAAGCTCTTTTTATGGTTTCCTTAAGTACGATCGTATTTTGCTCATTTATCATATTTGGCAAGGTTTCCAATTCTTCTAACAGCAAAGGAATCCTTTCATTTATTTTGAGCAGTTCTTTTTGAGCTTCTTCCATCTTCGGTATCGCATCAGTATTGTTATCTTCATTAATTTCCTTTGATATGTATAGGATCTTATTCATCAGCGTTTTCTTTCGTCTTTCCAACTCTTTTTGCTCAGCTTCACAGTTTTTTTCTTTTGCTAACAGCTCCTCCAAGCCTACGACGGCTTTTTTGAGGCTCTTAGAGTTAAAATTGACAAAAAGCTGCATCCATTCAGGGTTATATATTAGTATTGGTATTTTATTCTTTTTAATAATATTGTCCTCAAACTTAATATCCTTCATCTCATATCCCTCTCTTGCTATAAAACGTCCAAGCCTCTGCTCAGGCATCTTTATGAATATAACTTGTCAGTATGCTATATATTTCGTGCTAAATAATTTACATGGTCTATTTCTCCTCTTTTACCTTCTTTCAGATACCTTATATATTATCGGTGTATTTATTAAAAAACTGTACCTGTACAAATGTATTTTTCATCTAGATCTTTACGATAAAGTCTGCTGTCCTTATTTAAGCTATTGATTTTAACCACTGCATCCGTGCCTGTAGCATGAATAAATTTATCTTCGCCTATATAGATAGCCACATGTCCAGGAAAGAAAAGCAAGTCTCCTGGTCTACTTTCTTTTCTATCAATCTTTTTCAAAAATTTCATCTGATCATCAGAATCTCTTGGTAGTATTAATCCATTCAATAAATATGCCATCGAGGACAATCCAGAACAATCAATTCCCATAGGAGTTTTACCTCCCCACCGGTATTGCGCCCCTAAATATAACAATGCTGCATCCACTATAGAATTTCTTAATTCGCTGCCTAATTTATGAATGGTTTTTTGCAGTGCTTCTTCTCTGACCCATCCTCTTTCTTCACTTGGAAGCATTACCTCCAGCCATTTATCCTGCTTCTTTCCTGTTAACGCTATTGATGCACCTCTCGGAATAGTCATCATGCAAACTGAGGAATAACTGGGGCTGCTTAATATATCCGCAAAAGCTGCAATAATAAATTTTTTCTCAACAGCTACCCATGTGCCAATGCCTTTTAATGACACATCACTTTTATTTAAATAACCCTTATAGTTATAGGAAGTATGAATATATAGCCATTCCGCTGCCTCCTCAAGAACCTCAACCTCCATGCCAAAAAGTATTTCGTCGGCAAGCCCACTGTCCTGCTGAGGCTTTTGTTTAAGCGGTGCTATGCTTTTTACTACAATTGCTTTGCTGTATGACATATCTATCCCTCCAAATTATCTAATTATATTATACTATGCAGAAGGAAGTATTTGTGAGATAAAAAATGCGTCTCACGCCGCACTATTTGACCCTAAGGTACCTTATGGTTCCCTTCGACGGATGCAAGGGGGAGAATCCCCCATTGTATAGGAAATTATACTTTCCTATACAATAAAAAAATCAGGGTTGACAACAGCTTTATTCCTATAGAAACAAAACCTTGGTCAACCCTACACTTATACAATTATTTACTTATCTTTCTTTCATATCACTTTCTACTTGACTGTAGGTTTTGTAGCCGCCGATTAAATTGCGTACATTGCTGAAACCGTTTTGCAGCAATATCCTTGCACCTATATAGGAGCGTAAGCCTACCTGGCAATTAACTATTATTTCCTTCTCCTTAGGCAGCTCATCTAATCTGTTTCTCAATGTATTCAATGGTATATTCACTGCATTTGGAATATGTCCTGCTTCAAATTCATAGGACTCTCGCACATCTAACAGGAAGGTCTTGTGCATATCGGCATGCATGGCCGCATCCCAATTGGCTATTGCAATATCTCCATTGAGTACATTCGTGGCAGCATAACCAGCCATATTTACAGGATCCTTGGCCGATGAGAAAGGTGGTGCATAAGAAAGCTCCAGTTCAGTCAAATCATACATAGACATTTTATGTCTAACTGCTACAGCCAACACATCAATCCTCTTATCCACACCCTTTGATCCTACTATTTGTGCTCCCAAAAGCTGCCCCTCTTTAGTGTATACACATTTAACCGCCATTTGGTTGGCACCGGGATAATAGCCTGCGTGGGAAGCTGAGTGAGTGATCGTAGTCAAATATTCCTTACCCAACCTTTTCATGTTTTTTTCATTGCTGCCTGTGGATGCTACCACCATGTCAAAAACCTTTGCAATGGCAGTCCCTTGTGTTCCTTTGTACTCTTCTTTTCTACCTGCTATATTATCAGCAGCAATTCTTCCCTGTTTGTTTGCAGGTCCCGCCAAAGGTATAACCACCAGATTGTCATTTACAAAATCTCGTACTTCTATGGCATCTCCTACTGCATATATGCTTTCATCTGACGTCTGAAGGTATTTGTTTACCTTGATTCCACCTGTTATGCCCAGCTCCAGACCAGCTTCCTTTGCCAACAGATTGTTAGGCTTTACGCCAATTGCCAGTATAATCATATCAGCTGCAATTCTTTTGCCGCTTTGCAGCAGGACAACATTTCTTTCGTTTTCTCTCTCAAAAGCTTTCACACCGTCAGACAGCAGCAGTTCACAGCCCTTGCTTCTGATATGATTATGCAATATGGCTGCCATCTCATAATCAACCGGTGTCATAACCTGATCAGCCGCTTCGACAATAGTGACCTTAATGCCTATTTCATGAAGATTTTCAGCCATTTCCAAACCTATAAAGCCACCCCCTACTACGACTGCACTTTCTAAGCTTCTATCCACATGTTCCTTAATTGCATCGGTATCCGGTATATCTCTTATAGTATATATTCCCGCATTGTCAATTCCGGGAATAGGTGGTTTAACGGGCACTGCTCCGGGAGACAACACCAAATTATCATAACTCTCCTCATAGACATTGCCAGTTCTTAAATCTCTAACTGTCACCTTCTTGCTCTGTCTATCTATTGCGATGACCTCCGATAGGTCTCTTACATCTATTTTAAAGCGAGCTCTCATTGCATCCGCAGTTTGGACCAGCAGATTTTTTCTTTCCTTTATGGCTCCGCCGATATAATAAGGTAAGCCGCAGTTTGCAAAGGAAATATACTGCCCTTTTTCAAACATTATGATTTCAGCCTGTTCATCCAGTCTTCTTAATCTGGCAGCGGTAGAAGCTCCACCCGCAACTCCACCAATGATTAGCACTTTTTTATTCATTTCACACCCTCCTATAAATTGTAGATTCGCCATAACTACCCCCATAGGGTATATTCTTATTATATTGCTAGTTATTTCCTGTGTCAAGAAGCTTCCCTGACACTTTGAGGAAATCATCAGCAGCATCCGCTATTATCAAAATATCCTATACTCATTGCTTCCCTAACTTCCTTCATTACCTCTTTGGCAACACCTCTGACCTTATTTGTACCAGAGATAAGCATTTCCAGCACCTGCTCCGGTCTATCCTCATAAAATGCTCGTCTTTCTCTAATGGGTTCTAAGATGTTGTTTATGCGGGCTGTCAGATTATTTTTGCATGCAGAGCAGCCTATGGATGCACTTCTACAGCTTTCTGATATATGGTTCACTTCACCTTCATTAAAGGCGTTATGATATTTAAAAACAGTGCAAATCTCCGGATTGCCCTTATCAGAAAGCTTTATCCTAGATGCATCTGTCACAGCGGCTCTAATTTTCTGCTTTACAGTAGCAGCATCATCGCTGAGATAAATTCCATTGTTTAAGCTTTTACCCATTTTGCTATTTCCATCCAGACCCACCAGCCTGGATATTTTACTAACCATAGCTTCAGGTTCCACAAGTACAGGCTTGTAAAGCTCATTGAAGCGTCTTACTATTCTGCGAGTAAGCTCTATATGAGACAGCTGATCATCCCCTACGGGTACCAAATCCGCCTTACAGAAGGTTATATCTGCCGCTTGGCTCACAGGATAGCCAAGGAAGCCGTACATGATATCATTATAGCCATACTGCTGTATTTCTGATTTAATAGTAGGATTGTGCCTTAAGCTGTTTACTGTTACAAACATGCTGTAGAAGGTTGTCAGCTCAGCTATTTCAGGTATCAAGGACTGTATAAAGAAGGTAGCCTTTTCGGGGTCTACCCCTACAGACAAGTTATCCATAGCTACATTTAGAACATCTCCCTTAAGCTTTTCCGGTCTGTCAAAATTGGTAGTCAGGGCTTGAATGTCAGCAATGATAATAAAAGTATCAAAATCATTTTGAAGCGCCACTCTATTTTGCAGGCTTCCGACATAGTGTCCCAAATGAAGCTTGCCTGTGGGACGATCTCCCGTTAAAATTCTTTTTCTTCTATTCATGAAAATTCCTCCTATTTTCAACATATACAAAAGTGTCAGATGCAAGTAATTCAAGGCTGATAAAGTGCGACGCATATCGCGTTTTTGAAAAACAAGACTCCTGTCCCAACAAATATACATATAGTATATTTATTGGGACAGGAGTCTACCTGCGGTACCACCCAAATTGACTGCGTACGCAGTCCTCTTGCTCGAATACATATATATTCGTTTCCTTGTAACGTAGGAAAAGTACGTCAGCGTCTACTGTAATTCAAGCTGCTCTCATGGGCCCATTCCAGAATGTCCACCTTACCTGCTCACACCTAGGATTTTAGACTTATAAAATCCAACGCAGGCTCTCTGAAAGACTTTCAAGCTGTACTATCCCCAATCAATGATTTGTAATTATTATATGTATTTTATTAGAAAAAATCAACTATATAAAAAAACAACTACTTATTGTCATCTACCTGATCTGGTTATACAGGACAAGGGAACAGGTTGAACTGAACCCAGAAAGCTAGACAAAATTGACCCAGCAATTATGAGTATATCATATTGTCTAACATCTGGGGTGCACTGCATAATATGCTGCAGTCTGCCATTTAAATCCCTTACAAAGTAATATTTCAGATTATTTGTTCCATCTGTGATATATGTCAGGTCGTTTCCTGTGTAGTAGTACAATTCTGTCTTGGAGCTTGTAACCTTTTTATTTCTTAGCCCTCTCCAGTCATATTCATAACTGGCTACTAACGCTCCTGAGCTCTTAAACTCTATTAGCTGGTGCTCATCATTATATACAAAGTCAAAGGTTCCTGCCTTTATAATATTCCCATTATTATCATGAGTATAGGGGAAGCTGCCAGCATTTAATATCTCATTGAAGTCGTTATAGCCGTATGATGTAGTTATGCCGCTTAAAGGTGTTTTTGTTAATCGGTTGCCCAATTTATCATAGGTATAGGTGTATTTTCTTGTAACCGCAGCTCCTGTATAGTAGTTTTCTTCTAATAGCTGATTTATATTATCATATGCATATGCAATTCTTTTATCAGTTAAATTGTCTATATCCTCAATTCTATTTCCATTGGCATCGTAAACAAAGCTATAGTCATAGACTAGCGTTCCCACTTTGTTTTCTATGCTCAATCTTGATATCCTATTCAGCTCGTCGTATTGCCTGTAGGTGATGTAGAATGCATCTGTAATGGCTACATAAGATTTCTTAAGTCTAGACTCTTCATCATACATGAAGGAGGATGTAGTACTGTTCGGGCTGGTTATATCAGAATTAAATCCACCCAAATCATATTTAAAGG
>Ga0154410_1109_pt2 | contig 11974 bp, 12 predicted proteins | sample RifGroB2_FD_115914 | JGI IMG/M metagenome (GOLD analysis project Ga0154410, IMG submission 115914) | Clostridiales bacterium GWB2_37_7
TTGGTGCCTACAGCAGAAGTACCTGTTACAAATATGTATAGAGAAGAGATATTAGAAGCAGAGCGCTTGCCGATATATCATACAGCATATACGGCTTGCTTTAGGGCAGAAGCGGGTTCTGCAGGTAGAGATACCAGAGGTCTTATCAGACAGCATCAGTTCAACAAAGTAGAGCTGGTAAAGTTCTCTCACCCTGATGTATCCTATGATGAGTTGGAGACACTTACTGCGGATGCAGAGAGAATATTAAAAATATTGAAGCTTCCATATAGAGTAGTATGCTTGTGTGCGGCAGATTTGGGCTTCTCCTCTGCAAAAACCTATGACATTGAGGTGTGGATGCCTAGCTACAATAGATATGTAGAAATATCCTCCTGCAGTAATTTCGAGGATTTCCAGGCTAGACGTGCTGATATAAAATTCAGACGGTCGCCGAAGGAAAAGCCAGTATTCATTCATACATTAAATGGATCGGGCTTAGCAATCGGAAGAACTGTAGCGGCTATATTAGAGAATTTCCAACAGCCGGACGGCACTGTTATAATCCCCGAGGTATTAAGACCTTATATGGGCGGAGCAGAAAGAATCAAGAAGTAATGAAAAAAGGTATGCAGAATCATAAAATCTGCATACCTTTTCTTATCTTATTTTATATATTCACTGCCAGCTAAAATATCAGCTATTACGGCTGTAGGAATTTCAAATTCGGGAGTACCCATATATCCTGGTGCAGCCTCATATTTATCAAAGGAAATTATTAGTTTTCCAGTGTCTGTTATATAGAAGCTCTGGTCTGGTTTTATCCTGTTAAAGTTATCAAAAGTTTCATCCTTTAGCCAGTAATATTTGCTATCGTCATTTTCCATCTGTTTCATCATCTGCTCTTTAATATTTTCACTAATAATTTCTGTATAGCTGTCATCCCTAAATAAGCTGGGAAGCGTTATAAGGATTTGCTTTTTCTTGTCTATAGTGTCATATTTAATGGTTGTAGAGGAGGAAGCTGCTGTATTAACATAATAACGGCCAATGGAAAGAATAGTATCATTATCTGTTTTAATCTGGTATCCAGTGTCTACTCCCAAGTGACCCCCGCCCAATGCCTTTACTATTTCTGCATCCTTAATGAATTCTTCATATAGCTTTTTGTTTTCCTCTAGGTATTTTTGATTTAAGCTGATTTGCAGCTCATTATTCTCCAGACCTTGTATTTCCGGAATCTTTATATTTGCTTTATAGGTATCTTCGTTTACAATATATTCTCTAAAGGTTAGTACTTTAATTATGTTGTTTACAACAGGTACTTTAGATAATGCTTCTGCAAACACAGGATTTGTATTAACTCCTATTGTCAGCAGAATTACAATAGAAGCAATTGACGCTGCTAAAATTCCGACTTTTTTTAATTTATCGTTCTTCTTTATATTACTTACTCTATTTTCTTTAAACGCTTTTCTTACAACAAAGTCTAATTCTGGAGGGATAGGAACATCCATATACTCTTTTCTTAATTGCACTATATCTTTATTATCTATCATAGTTAAACCTCCTCAATTTTTATGCGCAGCCATTTAAGAGCTTTATAAAGCCGGGTTTTTATAGTGCTTATATTTTCGCTAAGAATTTCTGCAATCTCCTCAAGCTTCAGATCTTCAAAGTATCTCAATATTATTATGCTGCGATAATTGTCCGGCAAAGTTTCCAAGACTGATTGCAGATCCAGAACCGCATAAACATCATCTGCTCCGGTATCGAAACTGCATAAGATCTCATCTTCAACTATAACAAGCTTTTTTTGCCGTCTTAGGAAATCTAAAGAGGTGTTTACAACAATTCTATAAAACCAGGTTCTTATATAGTCAGGTTCTTTTAGTGAAGACATTGATGAAAGGGCTTTCAATATAGATTCTTGTACAATATCTAATGCATCATCAACATTTCTCACATAACTAAAGGCAAGCCTATAGTAGCTTTCTTTATTTGAAATAACATGATCTGCGATTTGCTTTTCTATGCTGGTATTAATCATAGATATTAAATTTCACTTCCTTTATATAGATAAATATCTGACTTCTGACATTATATAGACGGGTAAGGCATACAAAAAGTTTTAGCTTAAGATAAAAAAATAAAATGGTATGCTTATTTATTGATTTATATAAATGGGGCAACTGCATAATACGCACTTGTTCTGGCAGCCCCTAAATGTCTTTGTGCTGATACATAAAATAATATACTCATACCATAAGCAAAAAATCCAAGAATGAGGGCTAATGCGATATATGAAGTATTCCAAAATACTTGTTGTGCTGAAAATGCAATTATCAGAGCACCAAGTCCAGAGCCCAGGCCTTTTATAATTACAATCTGTAAAGGGTCTTTAATGGAAAGCTTTCTTGTACAGTTATTTTCAAATCCCCAAAAAATAGTGGCAAGCAATACAAATATTGAGCCTGTAGAAAGGGAAAAGCTGCTGAAATCTTCAACAGATAGAATAATACTCGAAATTGTGATTAATATAATTGATAACCACAAACGACTGCCGATAGCTTCTTTGAATACAATAAGTGCAACAATAGAGGTAGCAACAATCTCAAAGTTGTTGAGAAGAGCGGCATTTGATGAGGTTGTTATTGTCAAACCAATCATCAAAAAAATGGGTGCAGCAATATCCAATACAAGCATTAATAAAATAAAAGGCAATTCTTTTTTTGTAAGTCTTGCTTCAACAAGTTTAGCCTTGGATAGCCTTCTAATACTATCAATCACTAACATTCCGATGCCAGCTCCGATATATAAAAGTGCAGACAGCATAAGTGGTGAAATTTCTGCAAGCAACAGCTTTGAAAAGGGGGCACTCATTCCAAATAAGGCAGCGGCAAGTATAGCTTGACCAATCGAAAAATAATTATTAAATTTTGCTTTCATATTCATACCTCAAACCGATAAATATATTAGGAGCAGTCAAAAATCTACTTCTATTTTAAAAATTTTCTCACATAAAATTATATCAAAATTTATCTATGTATATTATATCTTAATCAGTAAATAATAAAGCTTACTTTGTAATGTAAATTTGAGATACTATATAATGCAAGTGTTTCTAATAATTCACATAAAAAATCTGTTCATAATTTATTGACACCAATAAGTATTGTTGATATAATGGATATTGTTCTGACGAGGAGAGATGTTCGAGCGGTTTATGGAACTGGTCTTGAAAACCAGAGGCGTGTTAAAGCGTCCGAGGGTTCGAATCCCTCTCTCTCCTCCATTTAATTTAATAACGAATTTAAAAAATTCGGCACGGAGAAGTACTCAAGAGGCCGAAGAGGCGCCCCTGCTAAGGGCGTAGGCTGGGAAACTGGCGCGAGGGTTCAAATCCCTCCTTCTCCGCCACTACGATTACAATGCAGATTGAAAGATCTGCTTTTTTGTTATATAAATAATAATAGACTGAAGAGAAGTAAATTGAATAAGCGTAGAATCTAAAATATTTATAGACAGGCAATAAGGATTTTGAAGAATTCAAGTGTGCACCGACAGAGTAATATTTTTCATATAATAGATTTAAAAGCTCCGGCGGCAGGATTTTAAGAGCTTAAGGTATCTATGGTCTATGTGTCTATAGAAAGTTTATACCCGATACCCCAAACGGTCTGTAAATACTTGGGACTGTTTGGGGTGTCTTCAATTTTGGATCTCAAATGCCGAATATAAACCATGACAGTGTTATCATCTATCACAGTTTCTCCCCAAACATTTTGATAAAGCTGCTCTTTGGTGAAAACCTGGTTAGGGTTTTCCATAAAAAACTTCATGAGTTGCACCTCTTTTGATGACAGATGCAGAAGGATCCCATTTTTGCAGCAGTTATATGTTTTTTGGTTGAAAACAAAAGGGCCAAGTACAATTTTGGAATTCTTATCTTTAGCCTCCAGCAGCTCCTTGTAGCGTCTGATATGAGTCTTTACCTGCGCACAAAGCACACTCGGACTGAAGGGTTTGGTTATATAGCTGTCAGCGCCTATTCCGAATCCGATGATCTTGTCGTAATCCTCACTTTTACCGCTCAGCAAAAAAACAGGAGTATTGATTCCCATCGAACGAATTTTGCTTATCACATCATATCCGTTGATGTCTCCCAGCATAATATCCAAAATAATCAGGTCAAACCAGCCCTGTTTCACCATTCCCAGGGCTTCGTTTCCATTTTTTGCCTGGAATACCTGCATGTTCTCCATTTCAAGAGCAGTGACAACCAATCTTCTGACATACTCTTCATCATCGGCGATCAATATTTTGGGTTTGGTCATAGCCGGTCAACCTCCCTAAGCATTATCACAGCTCGAAAACGTGCATACCTTAGAATACTGAACGTTCATATCGTATACAAAGAATTATATCATTTACAGAAATAGAAAAACAAGAAAGAAATCTTTTTAATAAAAATGTAATTTTTGTAAAAAGATATTGTTTGCAGGACAAGATCGTTGTGTATTCATACTTTGCAGCAGTAAATCTTAAAAAATTTTAAGATTTTATCAGAATATTTTAAGATTTGTGGTTTATCATTGACAGTAGATAGATGAGATGAAACTTGAATTTTACGATGTGCCGACATACAGCCTGCAGATTTTCTTTCTAGAAGACAGGTATATAGCAGAGTATAATATAGAAAAATACTAAAGCTTGTGGGAGGTTGGAATGTTGGTAAAAGATATAAAGTTTGGAATAAATAAAGTTATGAGAAAACTACTTAACAGAAGAACTATAGTTTATACCGTGCTGATTATATTGGTCCTGCTTTTGATTTTGGTGCAAATGGCGTATAGGATCTACAAAGATAATAGAGATACTATTATTAATCAGCAGTTGCAGCAGCTCCTTACAATCAGTAAATCCATCAGCAGAAGCCTGGAGGTTTTTGCAAACGAAAAAATGGACAGCCTGAAAATACTGGCATTAAACAATGAATTTGGACTTAATGTGAAAAACGAGAACAAACCATCAGTGCAGGCTGCGTTAGAGGCTTTTATTAATGCCCAGGAGAAGGATATTCAAAGGGTATATCAGATAAATAAAACGGGACAAAGCATATATCAGTATCCCACAATGGACGCAGAAGCTGCCACAGAGAACAATTCAATGCTTAAGTCGGATATTGAACGCGTACTGAGGGAGAAAACATCATTTATTAGCAGAGCGCAGAAGGATAGTAGAGGACAATTTACAATTTATTTGTTTGAACCGGTGTTTTTTAACGGAGAGTTTGAAGGAATTGTAGCAGCTTCGGTCAGTTTGGAAACAATGTACAAAAAGCTTGCGATGCCTGTAAAAGCAGGTCAAAAAGGCTACGCAATGGTAAAGGACGATAAAGGGATTATTTTGATGCATCCGGTAAAAGAGCAGATTGGCATGGATGTCATCAAAACCAGAAAAGAGCTTTTTCCCGACTTTGATTTCAGAGAGCTTGAGAAGCTTATTCAGCAGCAGTATAGCAATGAGGAAGGTACAGTAGAATATTATTCTTACTGGTGGACGGAACAGGAGCTTGAAAAGTCTAAAAAACTCAATGCATTTTCAAGAGCCTATATTGGGGATTATTTCTGGGTGGTTGCCATGACCATGGACTATAACGAAGTTGAGGGTCCTTTAAGGCAGAATTTAATAAAAACGATCGACATTTTCTTAATTATTATCATTATATTGGCGTCGGCCATATTTATCATCTTGAAAATTCAGAAAAACAAAGAAGCCCTTGAGGTGGAGACAAAATATCTTAAAGAATTGAATTCGGCTATGGAGGAGCTGAGGAAGAAAGAGCAGCAACTGCAGCATTCTCAGAAGCTTCAGGTAGTAGGAACATTGACAGGGGGGATTGCCCATGAGTTCAACAACCTACTGACCCCGATTCTTGGATACTCAGAAATTCTGAAGAACAAGTTGAATAAGGGCAGTGACGCCTATGACTATGTTAATGAAATTTACGAGGTTTCCCACAAAGCAAAGGATATGATAGAACAGATTCTTGTTTTCAGCCGATCGGATAACGGGATATCAAAATACAAGCCTATACAGGTTAAACAAATAGTAGAGGAAACGTTAAATCTGGTAAAGTCCGCCATTACGCGCAATGTTGTGGTGGATTATGAGGAAAAATCCGATGGTAGCTGCATTATGGCAAATAGAGTGCAGATACATCAAGTAATTTTCAATCTTTGCACCAATGCCTTTCACGCAATGAAATATACTGGGGGAACCTTGACGGTTATGCTGGATACAGCAAGTAAAGAGGATGTACGAGAATTTTCTAAGCAAACAGACAATGCAGAGGCTTATGTATGTATAACAGTAAGCGATACAGGATACGGCATGAGCAAGGAAACCATGGAAAAAATATTTGACCCGTTTTTTACTACCAAGCCTACGGGTGAAGGTACAGGCTTAGGATTATTTGTTGTGCAGGGAATTGTAGAAAATCACAAAGGCTTTATAACAGTTGAGAGTGAAAACGGCAAAGGAAGTACCTTCAAGGTATATTTCCCACAAATTCATAGCAAACCGGAAAAACAGGGACATGAAGGATTTACAGGTTTGAAGAGTGCAAAATCCGTTCTGCTGGTGGATGACGAGCAAAAAGTATTGAATGTAATGAAAAAAGGACTTGAGTATTATGGGTTCAAAGTAGTTGCAGAGTCAAACAGTATTGAGGCATTAAAAATATTCAGCCACAACCCGGACCGATTTGATGCCGTTATTTTGGACCAAACAATGCCCTATATCAAAGGCACCGAACTGGCGGAACGGCTAAAGATGATTCATCCGCGGATAAAAATCATTGTTGTCACCGGATTTGCTGACGATAAGGTTCTGGAGTATATGGATAATATGATCATTGATGAATATGTTAACAAGCCGGTTACAGGTGAACAATTGGCAAGGGCAATCGGAAGGATTCTCGAAAATGATTGATAAATGGAGATGGTAGGATGTGGTATGACAATTTTAGAGAGCAGGTCATAAACCTTCAATCGAAAACGGAAAGAGACCAGCTGGAGGAATTCCTGAAAAAGCAGAATTTATCTCTTGACAGAGATATTGAATACACTGTTGCTTTATTTGACGGGGATAAGCTCGCAGCTGCGGGCTCCTTTAGCGGAAGGGTTCTGAAATGCATTGCAGTGGATGAAGAATATAAAAATATGGGCTTGTCCTCTAAAATTGTAACACATCTTGTAAATGAAGCCTATTCAAGGGGAAGGACGCATCTCTTTATATATACAAAGCCGGAAAACAAGGCGATATTCTCTGAACTGGGCTTTTATAGCATTGCAGAGGTGCCGGCAAAAGTCGTTCTTATGGAGAACAGACCAGACGGGATCAAAAAATATCTGGAGGAAATAGCCAGAGACAATGGAGATAAGAAGGATTCAGCTGCTGTCATTGTAAATTGCAACCCGTTTACTTTGGGACATAGGTATTTAATAGAGTATGCAGCGTCAAGATGCCAAAGACTTCACGTATTTGTTCTATGGGAGGATAAGTCCAGCTTCCCGGCAGAAATCAGATATAGGCTTGTGAAAGAAGGGATTCAGCATCTAACCAATGTGGTACTCCATAAAGGAAAGGACTATATAATTTCAGATGCAACCTTCCCGTCCTATTTTATAAAAGAATATCAGGAGCTGGTGGAAACTCATGCCAGGCTGGATCTTGAAATTTTCACCCGGCATATCGCTCCGTCACTGGATATTAATAGAAGATTTGTAGGAGAAGAGCCGTACTGCAAGGTAACTTCAGCTTATAACGCAATCATGCAGGAGATTCTTCCGATCCAGGGTATTGATGTCCAGGTTGTGCCGAGAATGGTAAACGATGGACATCCAATCAGCGCATCCAGGGTGCGGGAGCTGATTCGGGAGGGAAAACTCAATGAAGTGAAGGAGCTTGTTCCAGAAACAACTTATAAATTTCTTTTATCTCCTGAGGCAGAGAGTATCAAAAAGCATATTCAATCAAACAGTCAAAGGCATTAGCAGGGGGGACGATAAAAATGAAGATTCATGATGTGGGAATTGCCGGAACGCTTGAGTCCAGCGATATCATTATTCATATCGAAAAAAATGAAGGCAAAGGCATTGAAATTGAACTTAAAAGTACGGTAGAAAACCAGTTTGGCAATCAGATAAGAAAGGTTATAAAAGAGACGCTGCAGGAATTAGGAGTCACGGATGCAATTGTCCGTGCCAATGATAAGGGCGCTCTGGATTGCACCATTCGTGCAAGGGTGTTGACGGCGGTCAACAGGTCAGCCCATAGCAATAACCTTCCGTGGGAGGTGAAATAGATGGGCAGACTAAGAAGAACTATGTTGTATGTACCCGGGAATCACCCAGGAATGATCAGAGATGCACATATATATGGCTCTGACTCAATCATGTTTGACTTGGAGGATTCAGTTTCCATAAAAGAGAAGGACGCGGCAAGGCATTTGGTATATCAATCTCTGAAAACCCTTGATTACGGAAATACGGAGATCATCGTGAGAGTAAACGGCTTGAATACGCCTTACGGCAAGGATGACTTCGAAGCCATGGTAAGGGCTATACCGGATGCTATCCGTCTGCCGAAAACAGAAACACCTGAAGACATAGAGGAAGCGGATGAATTGATTACCAGAATTGAAAATCAGATTGGGATGGAGCGAGGAACCATTAAGCTGATGGCGGCAATTGAAAGCGCTTTGGGAGTGATTAACGCATATAAAATTGCAACGGCAAGCAAGAGGTTAATAGGCATCGCTATTGGAGCTGAGGATTTTGTAACCGATCTGAAAACAACCCGTTCTCCGGAAGGGATTGAGCTGCTGACAGCCAGGAGTCAAATACTATTTGCCGCACGGGCAGCAGGTATTGATGCCATTGATACGGTTTTTTCAGATGTGAATGACGAAGAAGGCTTTATCAGAGAAGTAAGGCAGATAAAACAAATGGGCTACGATGGAAAGTCTATAATCAATCCGAGACAAATTGATATTGTGCATAAGCTTTTTTCACCGTCTGAAGATGAAATAAGAAAATCCATCAGGATCATCGAAGCAATCAAAGAGGCAGAGGAAAAAGGATCAGGGGTAATAAGCCTAGACGGCAAAATGATAGATAAGCCTATTGTGGAGAGAGCCCGCAGGGTTCTTGAACTGGCTGATGCTGTAAAAGTTAGTTATTGTTGAGTGAGGTGAAAGCATGCTTAATGGAATAGGTAGAGAAATACCTGAAGAAATTTTAGGAATCGGGACTATGCGTTCGTTTGAGAAGATTATTACAAATGGACAGGTAAAAAATATCCAAAGGTCGGGAGAACGTCAGAGAAATCCAGAAAAAAATAAAATCCTTGATTCTATTGAAACAGCGATAAGAGAAACAGGATTAAAGGATGGAATGACCATTTCCTTCCATCATCATTTCAGAAATGGGGACTATGTAGTTAACATGGTTATGGATGCCATTGCAGCAATGGGAATTAAGGATCTTGTTTTGGCTTCCAGCTCTCTTTCAGAAATTCATGCTCCATTGGTCAAGCATATCAGGGATGGGGTAATTAGAAGGATTGAAACCAGTGGGCTAAGAGGGGAATTAGCCCAGGCAATTTCCAATGGAATTATGGATATACCTGTAGTAATCAATTCTCATGGGGGAAGAGCCAGAGCTATTGCTTCTAAAGAACTGCCAATTGATGTTGCATTTTTGGGTGTGCCTTCCTGTGACTCTTATGGGAACGCCAACGGATATTCAAGTGATAATTCAGCTGTGTCTGCCTGTGGTTCTCTGGGATATGCAAAAGTTGATGCACAGCATGCAAAAAATGTGGTTTTGATTACCGACAATCTTGTGGAATATCCAAATGTACCTTTTAGTATTCCCGCATCCCAGGTGGATTATATCGTTGTGGTGGATTCAATTGGTGATCCCAAAGGAATTGTGTCCGGTGCTACAAGATACACCAACAACCCTAAGGATTTGCTGATAGCAAAGCAGGCTGCAGCAGTTATCGAAGCCTCCGGATATTTCTATGACGGTTTTTCTATGCAAACCGGTTCAGGGGGAGCTTCTCTGGCTACTACAAGATTTTTAAGGGACAGAATGCTTGCTGCAAATATCAAAGCAAGCTTTGCCCTTGGCGGCATAACAGGCCAGATCGTTGCCCTCCATGAGGAAGGTCTGATAAAAAAGCTGCTGGATGTACAGAGCTTTGATCTTAAAGCGGTGGAATCGCTTAAAAATAACCCGTGCCACTATCAGATAGATGCAGAGTATTATGCAAGCCCCGATAATGCGGGAAGTGCTGTCAATCAACTGGATGTTGTGATACTTAGTGCCCTTGAAATAGATTTGGATTTTAATGTAAATGTAATTACAGGTTCAGACGGAGTGATCCGGGGTGCATCAGGAGGTCACTGTGATACAGCAGCCGGGGCATCCATGGCTATTATCGTAGCGCCGCTCATAAGGGGCAGGATGCCTAGCATACTCGACCGGGTGAATACTGTGGTAACGCCGGGATATACAATAGATGTACTTGTTACGGATCAGGGTATAGCAGTCAATCCTCTGAGACAGGATCTGTATAGCAGCCTCAAAGCAGCAAAGCTGCCTGTGTTATCAATTGAAGAATTAAAGGCAAAAGCGGATAGGATAGTAGGAAGGCCTGAACCCATCAAATGGGAGGATAAAATTGTAGGGCTAGTCAAATACAGAGATGGTTCCGTGATTGACGTTATCCGCCAGGTGAAAAAGGGACTGTAATGATGACCGACGGTATTGAAACAACCCTTGAGCAGCTACTGGATGCCCGGGAACAAAGGGCTGTAAAACAAAAGAAGTTAATCGGGAGATTCATGCTGCCCTTGGTTTCATTTACGGTCAATATTCCGGGTGCGTGCAAAAAGACGCCTGCCAGCAGCAGCATTTTTCGTGAGGGCTGCAGTGCTCTGATGAAAAAGCTTGATGAAACCGGCAGTTCTCTGGTTTATTCCGAATCCTACGAGCCTGATACGGGACATGAGGCATATTTCGTTGTGAATACCGATGCACAAATGCTGAAAGCTTATACACTTCAGCTTGAAAACCAGCATCCGCTGGGCAGACTGTTTGATTTTGACGTAATCGAACGGGATGGAAATGCTGTGTCAAGGGAAGATTTGGGTTATACCAAGCGCAAATGTCTTCTGTGCGAACAGGCTGCGCATATATGCGGCAGGAGTGGCAGGCATAGAACAGAAGAGCTTATAAAAGAGATTCAATCTATCGTGGATGCATATTTTCGAATTATACCTTAAGATTTTTAAAAATCTGAGGGATAAGATATAAAAAATAAAAGGGGGAGAAAAAATGTCATTAAAAAAGACAATCATAACATTGATTGCGGTTACATTAATAGCGGCAGTGCTGCTTACAGGGTGCTCCGGAAAAACAGCTACTACCAATGATGGTGGAACAGCAGAGGTAAAATATCCAACCAAGACTCTTGAATTTATTGCTCCGGCAGGAGCAGGCGGCGGCTGGGATGTGACCATCCGTACAGTCAGCAAGGTTCTTAGTGATAATAAACTTGTACCAGTTCCAATGCCTATAACGAACAAACCTGGCGGCGGCGGCGGCGTTGCACTTGCTTATCTGCAAGAAAAGAAAGGCAGTGATTCTATTGTCACTGTATACTCTCCACCGCTTCTACTAATAAACCTCAACGGTTCAACACCATTAGGCTACAAGGATACAACTCCTATTGCTAGACTAATAGCGGATTATGGAATTTTCGTTGTTGCCAAGGATTCTAAATATCAATCAATCAATGATGTTATGGAAGATTTGAAGAAAGATCCCAAAAGCGTAAAAATCGGCGGAACTTCAGCGGCAGGAAGTATGGATCAGCTTCAGTTCCTCAAGGTAGCAAAAGCCGCAGGTGTAACAAACCT
>Ga0154410_1046_pt2 | contig 11950 bp, 9 predicted proteins | sample RifGroB2_FD_115914 | JGI IMG/M metagenome (GOLD analysis project Ga0154410, IMG submission 115914) | Clostridiales bacterium GWB2_37_7
CACCATTTTCAATCGCCATTTTCAGCTCATCAATGGTCTTATTATTACCGTGAAAGTAAATTTTGTTTGCTGGAAACCCTGACTTAATTGCAGTATAAAGCTCACCGCCGGATACCACATCTAAGGATAAGTCCTCCTCCTTAATAACCTGACATATCGCCATATTCAAAAATGCCTTTGATGCATAAATGACTTCTGTTTCCATTCCATTCCTTGAAAAGGCAGTTTTAAAAAGCTTGCAATTTTGTCTAATTAACTCCTCATCAATTACATATAGCGGTGTTTTAAACTGCTTTGCCAGTTCTAAAGTGTCGCATCCACCTATAGCTAGATGCCCATTTTCATTTATTTTCATTGTTCCAAATAGCTTCATATTATTTCCTCATTTCAGTTTGATTTTAGGTAAACAAAAAACAGTCATGAGCAAAAGGAAGTCATGACTGTTGCAAAAACAGATCCTCTTGCCCCGATATGATAAGCACTCCTTAGAAAAATTGGGCAATCTCTCTAAGACAGTACTATACTTGTTAAGCATAGTCCCAATATATAACCTGAGTTACATATTTCGGCGAATGCCCCTTTCTTGTGTATATTACACAATACTGATGACAATCGCGGCCTCTGTACCATATCGTTTCTATATGCGTTTTTATTTTATTTCGATATAAAGCTTAAGTATATTAAAATGTAGTGTATCAAAATTAGTTTATTAAGTCAACAATAATATAGTTGGTAATTAAAATTTAAAAATTATTCATCTTCTATTTTTCGATAAATATTTGACATACTCGACTTTTTTTGATAATTTATTATAGTAATTATTTTTTAGGAGGCTGTTTATGAACAACCAAACTCAAAATGTAAAGATTCTTAACTGCGACCCTTCAGGACTTGGTTTATTTGGTCTTGCTATGGTAACCTTGGTCGCATCCTCTCAAAAGCTCGGTATTACAGAAGGTACTTCCTTCATAATCCCTTGGGCAATTTTCTTGGGTGGATTTGCACAATTATTTGCATGCATTAATGATTCAAAAAGACAAAACACATTCGGAACAACTGTATTTGGTGCCTACGCACTTTTCTGGTTTGGTGTAGCCGCATCTTGGATGATCAAAGCAGGCGTATTTGGTGCTAATATGGCAGCAGGCGTTGACCCAAAACAACTTGGTTTTGCCTTCGTAGGATATCTAATTTTCTCAGTTTTAATGACAATCGGTTCAATGGAAACAAATAAATTATTATTTGTAATTTTTATACTGATTGACTTTCTATTTATCGGTTTAGCATTGGATACCTTTGGTATCGGTGGAGAGTTTCCACATAAACTAGCAGCATACTCTGAGCTTCTTGTATCATTATTATCTTTCTATGGCTGTGCTGCAACAGTTTTGAATCCGCACTTTGGAAGAGTATTTTTCCCAGTGGGCAAGCCTTTCGGAATATTTAGGAAGTAACATTTTTCATAAAGTAAAATGGTGATCGGATTTATCTGATCACCATTTTCTATATACTGCACACATATTTGCAATGTTTTATTTTATTAAAGATTTTACTTGTATATAGGGATATTAAGCAATTCACCAATATCAACCAGCTTATAGCCTTTATTTTTTAGTCCCAGTATTATAATTGGCAACGCTTCCAATATCAGATTTAATGTACTGTAACTATGCATTAATACAATATCTCCCGGTCTTACATTATTTAACACATTCCTAATAATATTGTCCTTGCTTATATTTTGTGCCCAATCCATGGAGTCAATAGACCAAATGACCGCTTTATTATTTGTCTCCCTAAATGCAGACAGCACCCTATCATCAATGGAACCAAATGGCGGTCGTATTATGGCTGGTCTTTTGCCAATCACTTGACTAAACCGATCCTCTGTCATAAGTATTTCTCGCTTAATGTAATCTAGACCTTCCTTTGCAAAGTTAGGATGATAGTAGCTATGACTTAATAGTGAATGACCTTCCTGGTTAGCTCTAATTGCTACATCCTTATATTTATCTACATTATGACCCGTAAAGAAAAAGCTTGCTTTGACATTATACTTATTTAGCAAATCCAACACCTTAGGTGTAATTACAAGATCTGCCCCGTCATCGAAGGTCAAACACACCTGTTTCTCTAATATTGGTCCGTTTATAATGATGGAATCAGGATTATCATTCGCTAACTTGATAATATTATATCTCCAGCGTGTAATATTATCAGTTTGCTGTTGACTCAGTACAGTGGTGCTTCCCAATATATTGTAAATCTTCTTAGTGCCGTCGCTATAATCAACTAAAGGAATTGAAATATTGGTTCCAGGTATAAGGTTTAGGGGATTGATGTTAGGATTCGCATCTAGGATTTGTTGAATAGAAACCCCTAGTCTCATCGAAATCCCATACAAGGTATCCTTGTATTGCAATGTATATACGATAGGTCCTGCAGGTATAGCGATCGGAATATTAATAACATCTCCGACATTTATCTTATTTGGACTTGTGATGCTCGTATTTGCCGCCAATAAGTCGTTAATGCTCACTCCAAAGCGTGTAGCAATCTGATACAAGGTATCTCCAGCCTTTATTATATAGTTCTTCATAGAATCACCCTTACAAACATTTTATATCATATTATGCTTTGTAGATTTGCTTTGTGACTCATATTCCTTCGTATATTAAATATGTGCAAAGACCTTGGATTTGTGAATCCAAGGTCTCTATGACAATTCTAATTCTTATTTTTAATAGCCTTTTTTTCTTGCTTTGTACCGGGTTCAGCTATGGCCCCCATATAGATTTCTTTTTGGCTGATATTTATTTTAAAGACATTCTGATACTTCTTTATTAATTCAGCTTCCTTCTCTGTCACAATAGACAACACCAAGCCTTGTTTTCCCATTCTTCCTGTTCTGCCTGCCCTATGCAAATACTCTTTGGGTTCTTCCGGCAAATCCAGGTTAAAAATATAATAGACATCTTGAATATCAAGACCTCTCGCTGCCAAATCTGAGGCAACCAATAGCTGAACCTTGCCGCTTCTGAAGCCTTCCAATGCCTTCTTGCGATCTTGCTTTTCTGCTGCTCCGTATATTCCCATTGCATTCAACTTATGAAACTTCAGCTTTGAGGTTGTCGTATCGATTTCTTCACTTCTATTTATAAACACAATGGCTCTTTCAGGCTCCATCGAAGCAATCAGCTTTCTTAATACTTCGATCTTATCTCTCTGCTCTGCAACAAAATACAAATGCTCAACATTTGGATTTAATTGCTCCTGTTCCTCAGCCTTTACAACCACCGCTTCCTTCATTAATTCCTTTGAAATGCTCATGGCTCTGTCATTTATCGTTGCAGAAAATACCATCAACTGCCTGTCTCTCTGAGTTGTTTTTATAACATCCTTTACGATACCAATGTTGTTGATATCCAACAGTCTGTCACCTTCATCAATAACAATGGTTTTGACGGTTTGAGCATTAATTTTCCTTTTCTTGATAAGCTCTAATATTCTACCTGCAGAGCCTACTATAATATGTGGCTTCTCCCTTAGCTTTTCTATTTGTCTTTCTATATTGACATTTCCAATTATCGAAATTGATTTCATAGGAATCTCAGCGTTCTCTGCCAAGGTTTTTATTTGCTTATCAATTTGCATGACCAATTCATGAGTAGGTGCCAGTATGATAGCCTGCATTTCTCTCTTGGAGCTGTCCACCTTTTGAAATATCGGCAGCAGGTAGGCTAGGGTCTTGCCGCTTCCAGTCTGCGACTGACCAATTATATCCTTGTTTTCTAGGGCTGGCGGGATGGCATTAGCTTGAATATTTGTAGGTAGCTCTATGCCCTGCTTCTTCAAGCCTTCTATTAAGCTTTCATTTAGTTTTAAATCCATAAAGGTTGCTGTCATTATTATCTCCTCTTTATCTTTAACATATATTATTGGCATGGTTTTATATTAGTTTCTCACTTTATTTGCAAATTATAGTAATATTATAGCACATTTTTGGCATTTCAAAAAAATAGTGTAAATAGTAACCTGCAATGATAAACTAATAAAGCAAGAACTATTTAATCAAGGAGAAAACAAAATGGGAAAAATATTAGTATTGGCAGAAAAACCTTCAGTAGGCCGCGATTTAGCAAAAGTACTTAATTGCAATCAAGGCGGCAATGGCTGCTTGATAGGGCAAAAATATATAGTAACTTGGGCATTGGGTCATTTAGTGACCTTGGCAGACCCTGAGGTCTATGATAATAAGTATAAAGCTTGGAGTCTGGAGGATTTGCCTATGCTGCCAAACAAGATGGAGCTGGCAGTTATCAAAGAAACCAACAAGCAATATGGCATTGTACGAAACCTGATGAAGCAGCCTGATATAGACAGCTTAGTCATCGCAACAGATGCAGGACGTGAAGGTGAGCTGGTCGCTCGTTGGATCATAGAAAAAGCTGGCTTTAAGAAGCCAATCAGGCGTTTATGGATATCCTCTCAAACTGACAAGGCCATTCGCGAGGGCTTCAACAGCTTAAAGCCTGGCAGGGATTATGAGAACCTCTATCATGCAGCTCAAAGCCGAGCTGAAGCAGACTGGCTCATTGGGCTTAATGTAACTCGTGCACTTACCTGCAAGTACAATGCACAGCTGTCAGCAGGCAGGGTACAGACCCCTACCTTGGCACTAATTGTACAAAGGGAAAATGAAATAAGAAGCTTTGTTCCCAAGGACTATTGGACTATTGAAGCAAAGGTTAATGGTTTTACATTGTTTTGGAGAGATAAAACCAATAATAATACACAATTGTTTGACAAGGCAAAAGCAGAAACTATTACTCAGAAGCTTCAGGGGCAAACAGGCGATGTGGTAGATGTGAAGAAGGAAGCCAAAAGCGAACCACATCCACTGGCATATGATTTGACTGAGCTGCAGAGAGATGCAAACAAGCGCTTTGGATATTCTGCTAAACAGACATTGTCCATTATGCAGACCTTGTATGAGAGACACAAGATCCTTACATACCCAAGAACAGACTCCCGACACATTACAACTGATATCGTACCGACTCTACCTGATAGATTAAAGAGCATGGCTGTAGGTCCTTATGCCGCAATGGCTCAAGTGCTGCTGCGCAGCAAGATAAATACCAGCAGCCGCTTAGTGGACAACAGCAAGGTCAGCGACCACCATGCCATTATCCCTACAGAGCAGCCCGTAAGTCTATCAGCCTTGAATTCTGAGGAACGCAATATATTTGATTTGGTAGCCAAACGTTTTCTAGCTGTTTTGAGTCCTGCTTATCAATATGAGCAAACCACTGTGAAAGTGGAAGCCTGCAATGAACAGCTGCATGCCCGCGGCAAGGTGACAACTGCCATGGGCTGGAAGGCAGTTTATGATGACAAAGGTGGCTCTGAAGCCAACAATGATGAAGACAGGGAGCAATCTCTACCCAATGTTCAAAAGGGAGATAAGCTAAAGTTCTTGTCAGTAGGTTCAGTAAATAGAAAAACAAAGCCTCCGGCAAGATATACCGAGGCAACACTGCTTACGGCTATGGAGCATCCAGGCAAATTCATAGATGATGAGGCTTTGAAAGAAGCACTGGATAGGACCAGCGGTCTGGGAACACCTGCAACAAGAGCGGATATCATAGAAAAGCTGTTTGGGACTTTCTATATAGAGAGAAAGGGCAAAGAGATATTGCCAACTGCCAAAGGCGTGCAGCTTATAGGCTTGGCTCCCGTCGAGCTACGTTCTGCCGAGCTTACTGCAAAGTGGGAACAGCAGCTACATGAAATAAGCAAGGGAAAAGCCGATGCCAAAGCTTTTATGAATCATATACGAACCCATGCCTCTAAATTGGTTTCTGCTGTAATTGCTAGCAGTGAGGCCTACAAGCACGAAAACATGACCAGAGAGCGCTGTCCCGAATGCAGCAAGTATTTGTTGGAGGTCAAGGGCAAGAAAGGCAAAATGCTGGTTTGCTCTGACAGAGAATGTGGATATCGCAAGGGCGTTTCTCAAGTATCCAATGCTCGCTGCCCTCAATGTCACAAAAAAATGGAGCTTAAGGGTCAAGGAGAAGGTAAGATATTTACATGCAGCTGCGGTTATCGTGAGAAGCTTTCCAGCTTTAGCAAGCGAATGGAAGATAAATCTGAAAGCAGTGACAAGCGCACTGTAGCAAAATATATGCAGCAACAGAAAAAAGAAGAGCCCCTAAATGATGCAATGGCGGATGCCTTGGCAAAATGGAAGGCTATGCAGGACAACTAAAATAAAGCTGTACTTGAATTGATATAACTCAAGTATGGCTTTATTTTTGAATATTTGCAGGTATCAAACAAATATTTTTTTATTTTTCCATTATTTCTTCATAATTGCGATTTATAATAAGTCTATAAAATAAATTTATTAATAAAGGAGAAATGAAAAATGAAAAAAACAATAGTGGTCTTAACCGTAATATCTATTCTGACTATAGGTGTAATGTCAGCAGTATATGCAATGGATAACAACAACTTTAGCAATTTTGGCTTTGGAAGGTCAATGATGTCTCAAAACAATAACGGTGCTTATGGTTCAATGATGTCTCAAAACAATGATGGTACTTATAATTCAATGATGTCTCAAAACTATGATGGTACTTATAATTCAATGATGTCTCAAAATAGTGATACCTATAAAACTATGATAGACCTTATGAAAAGCAATGGATTTGAAGAAGCTGCCATCGCTATGGAAAACGGAGACTATACTGCAATGAATGATTTCATGAATAACATTACAGATGAACAATATGACAAAATGATTGAAATTATGAATGAAAATGGTTTTAATGGTATGGGCAACATGATGGGTTCTTTCAGTAAAGATGAAATGATTAACATGCATAATTCTGGTTCCATGATGAATAGATAGTTTTTTCAAAATAAAACAAAAGCTATACTTGAGTTGTATCAATTCAAGTATAGCTTTTATTTTATAGGATCATAAGCCTTGGACTTTGATTATCTTCTGTCAAAGCGTCGAGAAAATTTATCCCCTAAGGCTTGAGTACCCTGTACCAATAGAACAAGTACAGTCACCGTTATTAGCATGATACCTGTCTGGTATCTATAGTATCCAAACCTGATTGCCAGGTCTCCGACCCCGCCGCCGCCTACAATACCAGCCATAGCAGAATAACCGATCAGACTAATAATTGTTATAGTCAAAGCATTCAATAAGCCAGGCAAAGCCTCTATAAGCAGTACCTCTCTTATAATAAGCCTTGGCTTAGCCCCAGAGGCAATTGATGCTTCAATGACACCCTTATCTATTTCTCTGAAAGCACCTTCTGCCAGTCTCCCATAAAATGCAATGGCAGCTATGGACAATGGAAAGGATGCCGCTAAAGGGCCAATAGTAGTTCCCACTAAAATCTCGGTAAAAGGAAGTACCAATACCAATAAAATTACAAAGGGCACTGATCTTATTATATTTACAATGACACCTCCCACCTTATTTACTGTTTTATTTTCAAAAAACAATCCCTGTGACGTTACAAAAAGTATAAGTCCTAAGGGTACTCCAAAACTCAATGCTGCAATAGTTGATATTCCAACCATCTCAAAGGTTTCAAACAACGCTTTGCCTAAGCTCATTAATAGCTCCTCTGTTCCTTCCATCATAGATCACCTCCAATTCCTGCACCTGATTCTTTAAATATGAAATCGCCTTATTTGCTTCTTCCTCTATTCCTTGTATTCCTATTATTAAAGCTCCCAAGGGCTTTCCGTTTATATATTGAATGTTCCCATGAAGTATATTCAAGTCAACCTTAAAATTCTTAGCTGCACTTGAAATAACAGGCTCCAAGGTCTGATCGCCCTTATATTTCAAGCTTATTAACTTCCCGTGAGTCATTAACTTAACCTCCTTAGGAATCATTACATTGGTGGATTTACTTACTAGCTGTTTCGTGAAGTCATCTTGAGGGCTTGCAAATATATCAAATACCTCCCCTACCTCTACCAATTTACCCTGACTCATCACCCCTACTCTATGGCATAAAGCCTTTATGACTTCCAGCTCATGAGAGATAAATACAATGGTTATACCCAGCTTCTTATTGATTTCCTTCAGCAGCTGTACAATGGCTTCTGTGCTTTCTAAATCTAATGCAGAAGTAGCTTCATCACACAGAAGGATATCAGGATCGTTGGCTATTGCTCTGGCAATTCCTACCCTTTGCTTTTGTCCCCCACTCAGTTGCAATGGATAAGCTTCACCCTTATCCGGCAAGCCAACAAGCGCTAGAAGTTCTTTGACTCTTTCGTCACGCTCATCCTTCTCTACTCCCCAAGCTTTTAGGGCAAATTCAATGTTTTGCGATACCGTTTTACCTTTTATCAGATTAAAGCCTTGAAAAATCATTCCTAACTTTAGCCTAAGCTGCCTAAGCTCCTCCCCTGTATAGTTTGTGATGTTATTATGATCAATCCAAATTTCTCCGCAGGTAGGTCTTTGCAGTAGATTGATTGTTCTAAGCAAGGTGCTCTTACCTGCTCCACTGGTACCCACTATTCCGAATATCTCACTCTTTTCTATTACCAAAGAAACCTCCCTTACAGCTTTGAAAGCCTCTAGCTTTCCATGAAATTCTACAGATACCTTATCAAGCTTAATCATATTAAGTCTCCCCTCTATCCTATTTTGCACAAGCTATTTGTTGTATTTTTGTTTGTACCAATCAGGCTTTTGAAAAGACTTGAAGTCCTGCTTATCATCTTCTATTGCCACAAAAAACGCCTCTGATTCCACTACTGCCTTGATGTCCTTCACAAACTCCTTATCCAAATCCTCTGTTCTAACTGCTATGACATTCTTGTACTCCTCTGCCAGCTTCTCCATGACCAATGCAGTAGATAGCGGTATGCCGGCAGATATAGCAAAATTGCCATTTATTACTGCTAAATCTGTTGTCTCAAGAGAGCGGGGCAGCTGTGCAGCTTCTAAGGTTACAATCTTTAAATTTTTTGGGTTTTCTACGATGTCTTTTTCTGATGCTTTTGTAGGATCTATATCCGATTTAATCGTAATTAGCTTAGCAGCCTGCAGCAATCTTAAAGCTCTTGACAAATTGGTGGGATCATTTGGTATCGCTACTTGGCTGCCCTCTTGCAATTCTTCCAAGCTCTTTATCTTTTTTGAATATATTCCGACGCCTGCTGTTGGAACGATGATGACAGGTGAAAGCTGCAAGCTGCGATCCTCTGCAAACTTTTCTAGGTAGACAGTATGTTGGAATAGATTTACATTAATTTCCTTATTCGACAATGCAAGGTTTGGCTGTACATAGTCACTGAATTCCTTCAGCTCTACCTTGTAGCCCTTTTCTAACAAGGCAGGTTGAATGCCCTTCTTAATCATGTCCCCATAAGGACCTGGTGCTACGCCAAAGGTTATCTTTTTTTCTTCTTTACCTGCACAAGCAGTCAATGTAGTAAACAGCACAACCAGTACCAAGACTAATCCAATTATTCTTAATTTCATTTATAACACCTCATTAAAATTATTATTTTTTATTTCTTCTATTCTAAATTGCATAAACCTCAGGTATTTCTCGTAACTTTTCGAGTCTATTTAACGCTTCTTTTAGGGTTTCTTCCTTTTTAGCAAAGTGCAGCCTGATATAATTGTTTACAGGCTCTCTAAAAAAGCTCGATCCCGGTACTGCGCCGACTCCGATCTCACGTGCAAGCCAGTAGCACAGATTCTCATCACTGGTAAATCCAAACTCAGACATATCTACCATTACAAAGTATGCACCTTGAGGTTCATAGTATTTTAAACCTAATTCATCTAATCCGGCTAAAAACAGTTCTCTTTTGCTTTGGTATTGCTCTTGCAGCGTTTCATAATAGGACAGCGGAAGGTCTAACCCCGCCAGTACTGCCTTTTGCAATGGTGCAGCAGCTCCAACAGTCAAAAAATCATGTACCTTCCTGGCACCCTCTATAATATATCTTGGTGCAATAATGTAACCCAACCTCCATCCTGTAATAGAATAGGTTTTAGATAGAGAGCTGCAGCTGATTGTTCTATCAAACATACCTGGCAAGCTTGCAAAATAAGTATGCTTATATGGTCTAAAGATGATATGTTCATATACTTCATCTGTAATAACAAAAGCATCATATTCTTCTGCCAGATCAGCTATAAATTTCAGCTCATCATAAGCAAAAACCTTACCTGTGGGATTATTGGGATTGCATAGTATCAACGCTTTTACCCCCTGCTTAAAAGCTGCTCTAAGCTCTTCTTTATCAAAGTTAAAGCAGGGAGGTCTTAGGGCTACATATATCGGTTCAACGCCGCAAAGTATTGCATCCGCCATATAATTTTCATAAAAGGGTGAAAAGATGATGACTTTATCCCCTGGGTTGCATGCTGTCATAATTGCTGCCATCATAGCTTCTGTACTTCCACAGGTAACAACAATTTCATTGTCCGGGTCAATATCCAATCCCATGAAGTTTTTTTGTTTCACTGCCAGCTTTTTCCGGAATTCAGCAGAGCCCCATGTTATTTCATATTGATGTGGACCTTCTTTCGCAACCAGCTTCAAGCTATTGGTAATCTCTTTCGGCGGATCAAAATCAGGAAAGCCCTGTGATAAATTGATTGCACCATATTGATTGCAAATTCTAGTCATTTTTCTTATGATTGATTCTGTAAAACCATCTAGTTTATTTCCGATTACAGGCATCCCAATCCCTCCTTACTTAAATCCACTACTCTCTTGGCTTTATGCGTAGCCCGAGGCAGATCACCATCCCTAAGCAACTGCACCTTTCTTGGTCTAACGCCAAGATGAGACTTAATCGCATTGACAACTCTCTCAACCAAGGATTTTTCATCCAAGGTGCTGTAATTGCTCTTCTCTATTTCTATATCAAATTTAGTTGCATGATTTTCACTTGCTAAGGTTATTCTATACTCTCCTGTTAAGTCTTGAATGCTGCGGATAATATACTCTATATCAGAAGGAAAAACATTGACTCCTGAGCAAATGAACATATCATCCAGACGACCTACTATATTTATTCTCTTATGGGTTCTTCCGCATTTGCACTTTTTATTTGTATAGGTTGCAATGTCGCCTGTTCTAAATCTGATCATTGGTCTTGCTTCCTTTCTAAGCGTAGTTAAGACCAATTCCCCTCTTTCCCCTTCCTCCACAGGCTCAAGTGTCTCTTGATTCAGTACTTCCACCAGCATATGATCCTCTGCAATATGCAGCCCGTCTCTTTCACTGCACATTCCGGCACAAGCACCAAATATATCTGATATACCATAGAAATCATAAAGCTCTGCTCCCCACAAGCCTTCTATTGCCTTTCTTGTAGCCTCGATAGAGCCTCCAGGCTCGCCTGCCACAATTATTTTTCTGATGCTAAAGTCTTTGGCCGGATTTATACCCTTTTTTACTGCTGTTTCTCCCAAATGCCATGCATAGGAAGGAGTCGTCCACATGATGGTAGGCTGATATTCCTTTAGTATAAACAGCAATCTATCTGAAGGTATAGTACCTGCCCATATGCATAGTGCCCCTAAGTTCTGTGCGCCTATAACGTCAGGCCCCCCTACAAACAATGAGAAATTAAGAGCATGAACATATCTGTCCTTTGGTCTCATTCCCATTGCCCAAAACAAACGGCTTTCTACATCTTGGAATTCATCAAAATCCCTCTTTGTAAAGGGGCTGACAGTTGGTACACCTGTGGAACCGCTTGAGGATGAAATAAAGACCACCTGCTCCTCCTCTACAGCCACCATATTTCCTAATAAAGGCCTTGCCTCCTGACACGCTCTTTCTATATGCTTATTGGTAAAAGGAAGCTTTCTTATGTCCTCTAAGCATTTTATATCTATAGGCATTATACCCGCCTCTTCAAAGCTTTTTCT
>Ga0154410_1018_pt1 | contig 11894 bp, 10 predicted proteins | sample RifGroB2_FD_115914 | JGI IMG/M metagenome (GOLD analysis project Ga0154410, IMG submission 115914) | Clostridiales bacterium GWB2_37_7
TTTGATATAAAGCAATTAACGAAGATAAATACGTCGAAATTGACAAAAAAAGTAGTTGATAAAAAGAGGTTTGCAGTTAGTGTTGGAGCAGTTGCATTAGTATTTATTTTAATAGGGTATATATTTTTTTCCGGAGTTGCCTACACCGTGAGCATGAATGGCAGTGTGGTGGGTAAGGTTAGAAGCAAGAAAGAAATTGAAGCTCTTGTATTACAAATGAAGGAGCAATTTAAGAAACAGTATAATGCTGAAATTGGTGTAGCAGGAGAATTGGTCTATACAAAGACCAGAGCCGCAAGCAAAGATCTTCTGAATGAAGAAGCAATAGAGACCTTTGTTAAAAACGATATAACATATACAATACAATCTTACAGCATTGTTGCAAATGGCAACGATGTGGCAGTCTTAAAGTCAAAGGAAGAGGCTGAAAAAGTACTTGAACAGGTAAAAGCTGCATATGTGAAACCTGAAGACCGCGCAAAGTATAAAGAAATCACTTTTGCAGAGACGGTAGAAGTAAAACAGGAATTCAACGAAGCCGGTAAAATAATGCCGGTGGAAGAAGTAGCTGCCTTCGTTTTAAAGGGAACAAATGAAGAGAAAATACATAAGGTTACAGAGGGCGATAGCTTTTGGTCAATTTCTAGGAAATACAATATAAAAATAGAGGATCTTCAAAAGGCAAATCCAAAAGCAGATCCAAATAAAATCAAGATAGGGCAAGAACTAAGCTTAGTAGTACCAAAACCATTGCTATCTGTAAAAACAATTGAGATGGCTGAATATAAAGAAAACATACCCTTCGAGCAAACAGTTGAATTTAGCAGCTCTATGTATAAGGACCAAACCAGCATTAAGGTTAAGGGTGTATACGGAGAACGTGAGGTAGTTGCAGATGTAGTTAAGATAAACGGTATTGAGGATAGTAGAAATATATTAACAGAGAAGGTTATCAAGGATCCAAAGACTCAAATACTACTGAAGGGTACCAAAGAGCTTCCACCCAAAAAAGGAACAGGAACCTTTAGCACACCAACCAGAGGTGCTATAACCTCAAGATTTGGAATCAGATGGGGCAGACCTCATGAGGGTATTGACTATGCTGCACCAATAGGTACACCAGTATACGCTTCAGATGGTGGCGTGGTAACCTGGGTAGGAACAAGAGGAAATTTCGGGAAGCTTATTATAATAGACCATGGTGGTGGCCTTGAAACATATTATGGTCACCTTAGCAAGTATTTTGTAGAGAAGGGCGACAAGGTTTACAAGGGTGAAAAAATAGGTGCAGTAGGCAATACAGGCAGGACTACCGGACCTAATCTACATTTTGAGATCAGGAAGAACGGAAAACCTATTGACCCAATGAAATATGTAAAGTAATACAGTAAAGCTGGAAGATTAAAGTTCTTCCAGCTTTTTAATATTAATGATACCAGCACCCTGGACATTCTTAACTTCATTTATGGATATTGCGCAAGCTTTTAGAACACCTTTTACATCATCAGGCTTCAGGTCACCCAGCTTTTGATAGACAAGGGCGACGGCAGCGGCGGTTAAGCTGGCGGCAATAGAGGTACCATTAAATTCAGTATACAGAGTTGCAATACTACCAGATTTTGCTTGACCTTTGGTTTTGGGAATATATGTCGTCTCTGCATTGAGTGTTTCTACAGCAACTCCTGGCATGATAGCATCGGGCTTATCACATTTGAAATATACAGGACCTTTGCCGCTAAAGTATACTGCTCTGGGCGGCAGATCTACTGCGGAGCAAGCAGCGGTAGTATAGCTGTAAGGGCTCACACCGGGACTGGTAATGCTGCTCTCATAGGGACCATAGTTGCCTGTGCAGCTGCATACAAAGATATTGTTTTTCCAAAGCTTTTCGGAAGCTAAGCTCAATAAATCAAAATCCTTCGAAAAGTTTGCTGTGCCAAATGGCAGCACAGCAATTTTAATATTTTGCTTTTCCTTTATATCAACAATCCACTGCATAGCAGCCAATATATCTGAATAAAATCCTGAGCCAAATTTATCAAAGGCTTTGGCGCATACTACATTAGTCTCATATGCAACAGTCCTGAATTTACCGTCTAGAGAGGCGCCGAAACCGGCACCGATACAAGCAGTTCCATGACCATTATCGTCATAGGGTGATGGAAAATTATTAATAAAGTCTTTAAAATCTACAATTCTATTTCGTGGTCTTACCAAATCGGGGTGAGGATAAACACCGGAATCAATAAAGCCCACAGTGATTCCTTTTCCGTTTAAATAGGAGCTTTTGATTTTAATTGCTTCCTCTAATGCAGCTCCGGTTTGTAAGCCACTATGACTACCCATTAAATAAGCTTTTGCATCATAAAAAATTTTATCGACTTCCAGTATTCCGCATAGGTTGCCAAATTGTGAAACAGGAATTATTCCGCATATCCCGTCTATAAAAGGCAGTGTATATTTAATTTTCATTCCCAATCTTTTTAAGCGTACTTCTATAATATTGTCTACATTTTTGCGAAACAATACTATAATAGGAATTTGTTTTACTTTATTTGTGGCAATAATATTTCGCACAACATAATCAACCTTTTTTGAATATGTAGTAAAAGGTAACCCTGCAATAAGTTTTTTGACCAACTTCATACATATCCCCCATTAAAAAAATAATATTAATACAAAGAATATAATTCATAATATGCATATTGAATCACGTTGGTGAATGTATATATAATAAACTAAAGGAGGTTATACAATGGCTATACTTGATTTTAAATGCAATAAATGCGGCGAAAAGTTTACTGAATTGGTTCACTCATCAAATAGAGACAAATTGGAATGTCCTATGTGCAAAAGCAAGGATATCAAACAGATTTTTGAAGGCAAATGCAATTCCATAGGTAACACAGGCGGCAAATCAAGCTGCAGCAGTGGAAGCTGCGGTGGCTGCAGTGGATGTCATTAATGAGGCTGAGTTAATAAAGAGTTATTTGTAGTTTTATTTTGCAAATAACTCTTTTTCTATGAACAAACTTCCAATGAAGTTTACATAAAATTAATGTATAATATATTTCTAACGTGAGATTAATGAAAGAACGCTGCAAATCCATGTTTATAGGAGGAATTATAATATGAAAAAGCTTTTAGTATTTGTTTTGATTATTATATCAATCATAACAATAGCAGTGATAGGAGAAAAAGGAATTGGTACAGCAAGAATACAAGGCTACAAAGCACTTAAGGTTTTTGTGCAAATAAAGGATGAGCAAATAGTGACCTCTGATTTTTTGGAGTATCAAACTGAGCACTTTAATATAAAATATAGACCAGAAGACGAAAATATAATCAGAGAAACTGCCAATATGTTTGAAGAAAGCTATAGAGCAATAGCTAAAGAATATGGATATAGCTCAAAGGAAAAGACGGTTGTTATCATATACAAGGATCAAAATGAGTTCTGGAGCTATCAAAGCTCAATACAGGGACAAGCTGTAATGGGACTTTATAATATGGGAACAATACATGTTCTTTCTCCAAATGCGTATAAGGACCAAGGGCCAAATTTTATGAAATTTTTTAAGAACAACGGACCTGTATTGCACGAATATGTGCATAAGGTGGTTGATGAGCTGACGGGAGGAAACATAGAGCTTTGGCTTACAGAAGGCTTGGCATTGTATGAAGAATACAATATAAACAATACAGAGTGGGCAGCTGGCTATAATTATGAAAGATATTTCACCTCACAAGAAATGAGAGAAGGCTTTATGTATGCAGATGAAGTGCAGTCCTACAGGCAGAGCTTTGATATGGTAAAATACTTGATAGACAGCTATGGTATGGATAAGATGCAAATGCTGTTTCAGGAGTTAAAAAGCGGCAGCAACACAGATGAAGCATTTTTTAAAATTTATGGAGTGAGTGCAGAAGAGTTTATAAACTCACAAGTATATACTAAATAAAAACGTACGAGCATTGCTCGTACGTTTTTGTATCTCATTAAAAAGAAAAGAAAACAAAAATCAAAATTGTTTTCCTATATCCGGGGGGATATAAATAATTATAATTGAGATGGTTTAATTGTATATTATTTCACATATTGTTGGAATAAGGTGCTGGTCTCATATTTATAGGACTAAAGTCCCATATGGACGAATAAAAAATACAATTTTAACCAAAAATAATCTGAATCCTTTATTTTATAAGCCTTAATTGATATGCTATAATATAGAAGACTTCTATATTAAGACTTTAAATGAAAGAAGTTTTTATTAAACACCATAGGCAAGCACAACTGTTTGTCTATGAATTATAGACATAGCCTAAGGTTGCTAACAAAGCGGTCCAAATTTATCAGAAATATAAAGGGGTGGCGAACATGGAAAACAGGATACTGGTTGTAGATGATGAAAGGCCAATATCTGACATAATTAAGTTTAATTTAGAGAAGGAAGGATACAAGGTTGTTGTTGCTGAGGATGGGCAGCAGGCAATAAATATGACCTATGAGCACAAGCCTGACCTTATAGTATTGGATATCATGCTGCCCATAATGGATGGTTTTACAGTATGCAAGAAGCTTAGAGAAACATTAAATACACCTATCATTATGCTGACAGCTAAGGAAGAGGAAGTAGACAAGGTGTTGGGTCTGGAGCTGGGAGCAGATGACTATATGACCAAGCCTTTTAGCGTAAGAGAGCTTATGGCGCGAGTAAAAGCAAATATTCGTCGTGTAAACTTTACAAACAGCGGCAATGAGGGTACTGGACAAATAATTAGATCAGGGAATTTAACGATAGATTTAAATAGATACGAGGTTAGAAAGAACAATGATGTTATCGAACTAACCTTGAGAGAATTTGAGCTGCTGAAATATCTTGCTCTTAACTGGGAGCAGGTTTTTTCTAGAGAGACATTGCTGGAAGAGGTATGGGGCTATGAGTATTACGGAGATGTTCGTACTGTAGACGTTACAGTAAGAAGACTTCGTGAGAAAATTGAAGATGATCCTAGCAATGCAAAGTATGTGCAGACAAAACGTGGGGTAGGCTACTACTTCAGGAGGATGTAATACAATGTTGAGAAGCATACAGTGGAAGCTTGTTATTATTTCCTTTCTGCTTGTATGGCTTGCCATGTCCATTATAGGTGTATTTGTAACGAAGGAAATCCAGAAGAATCAAATAGAAAGTCTTACAACGACTATAATGGCGAGGGCATATAACCTTGCAGACTTGCTCAAGGATGAGATGACAGGTGCTCGTAACATCCAAGAGACTGTAAACAACTGGTTTATCGGACAAGGTGGTCAGATTGATGGAGTGAGAGTACTGAAGGATGCGCAGGTATTATTGGCAGAAGCAGGCAATAGGGATATAAAAGGTGAGAGCTTAATCGAGCATATGCTTGATGAAGTCATCAAGCAGAAAAAAGAAATTGTAAGGGACAATGAGATTGGAAATCAATACTCAAAAAGTATTGCTGTTCCAATATACTCCTCTAACAATGATTTTGTTGGTGCTATTTATATAAATGCCGATTTGTCAGAAATAGAAGGCAATATGAAAAAAATAGATGGCATACTTACCTATGCAACCATTTGGGCACTTGCTATAACGGTGCTCTTGGGCAGCTTGTTGGCAAGGACCATTACTGATCCTATCAAGGAGGTAATATCCAAGGCTGAAAAGCTTGCAAAAGGCGAGTTTGAACAGGTGGTGTCGGTTAAATCCAATGATGAGGTTGGACAGCTGACCGACATGTTCAACTATTTATCAGACAGGCTAAAGACAACATTGGATGAAACTGAAAATGAAAAGAACAAGCTGGATACCATACTAACAAATATGACAGACGGCATCATAGCAGTAAATACAAATGGGACAATTATACACACCAATCCGGCAGTGTATCATATTTTTAATATATCACAAGAGGATATGGAGAATAAGAATTTTGATGATATCTCCAAGGAACTGGATTGGGGAATTGGCCATGAGGATTTATTCAACAATAGCGATAAAGTAAACAATATATTGGCTATCAATGACCTCATAATAAAAACCAATGTAGTGCTTTTTGGAAATGAGAAAAATGAAACAGTAGGAGCAATAATCGTTTTGCAGGACGTTACAGAGCAAGAAAAGCTGGATAAAATGCGTAAGGAGTTTGTTGCCAATGTATCCCACGAGCTGAAAACTCCACTCACTACCATAAAAAGCTATACCGAGACTCTGCTAGACGGTGCTATGGAAAATAAGGAGTACACCATCAGCTTCCTAAAGGTAATAGACAGTGAATCCGATAGAATGACTAGGCTTGTTAAAGACCTGCTTCAGCTTTCTAAGCTGGACTATGACAACATCCAATGGAACATGAAGCAAATGGATATTCGCAAAATAGTAAGTGAATGTGTTTACAGGATGAATATTTCTGCAAAGCAAAAAAACCAAGCACTTGAATTCAACTCAGATATGGACATACCTGAAATTATGGGAGACAAGGATAGAATAGAACAGGTAATCGTAAATATTTTAAGCAATGCGATAAAATACACTCCAGAGAACGGAAAAATAGAAGTTACCTTGAAGCGCGATGAGGATAGCATAGTAGTAAAGGTGGCAGACAACGGAATGGGAATACCTAAAGAAGATTTACCTAGATTATTCGAAAGGTTCTACCGCGTGGATAAGGCTCGCTCCAGGATGCTGGGGGGTACTGGCTTAGGTTTGTCAATAGCAAGACAGATCGTTGAGGCACACAAGGGCAGAATTAAAATACAAAGTGAATATGGACAAGGTACTCAAGTATTTATTAGCTTGCCTGTTGCATAGAATAGAGTAAAGAATATGTTTTGCACATTCTGATTTAATGTAAACGGTTTAGTGTACAATATATAAAATACATTTATACGACAAATTTCGATATCTTGGCATAAAATAGTGTTAATGTAAAATAAGCTTAATTAGCCTGTAATCAGTTTGTAACATTATATCTGTATAATAAAAGTATGGATTGACATGGTTATATGGGAGATCTATTCAATTATTAGGGGGACACTCCAATGTTTAAGAAAATTGTGTTACCGGCAGTCATTATTACGGCGATGCTTACATTAAATACTGCAGTTTTTGCGGAACCAAATCGAAGCATAGCGAGAAGGCTGGATGTGACAACCTTTCAGCTTACAAAAAATTTAGACGGCACCAAAACCTTTGAAAGAAATCAGGTTATATCAGGCAGAGCTGAAAGAGGTTCTGAAATAACCATGACAGTATTTTGGTTTAGGGCTGATGAAGATATGAGTATACTTTCCAAAAGGAGAACTTCTGATGATGCGGAGGTTAACGGTCAATGGATTCTCCATGGCAAATCCAGCTGGGAGGTAGGCGCATCCGAGATTTTTGCCAAGCCTGTAACTCTAAATCCGGGCAAGAATAGAATTGCTATAAGGGTTAAGGACAAGGACGGCAATATCAAGGATGAAGTAATCAATGTAGAGTTTGTTTTCAAGAATGAAGTGGAAGATTTTTTTAAAAGCATCATTATGAAAAATCTGAAATAAAAACGGATTGACAACAAAAAAAGGTGATTATATTGAATACAGAGCGTATTAAATCCTATATACTTTTCTTATTAGTAACTATGAGTTTTGTTTTAACGACCCGCATATGGTTTTATATTTCCATAGAGGGTCTTTTTGTTATTCCGCAAAGCAACCCAACTTTTGAAGCTGAACAGATCTATGATAAGGAAAACCTGCTTAAACCAAGCAAAATGGTGGTGCATACAGGTCAAAACCATACACTTTTATCTAACAATCAAAAGGACAAGGAGCATTATAGCTTTATTTTAAATGCTTCAAAGGACGTACTTCGGAATTGGCTGAACGATTATGAAAGCTATAGCTCAAGCAACCTGCAAAAGGACAAACTACAGCAGATTCGAGAAGAACGAGCTGTAGAGCTGATTTTTGAATATCCCATGCAGCTTTCCAGTATCAAGAGCCTGCTGGATCATGATAAAAACCCCTGGAAGGATATAAATGAAATTGATTCTATTATAATAGCTCCTTATGACAGCAAGCTGTATATTGTTGATGAAGGTAAGGGGACCATTTACCAATTCACTTCCATGAATTTGCCGACCACACTTAGGGGAGTGATTGCAGACATCGAAAAAAGAAGCGATTTTGCATACATTTTTCTAAATGAGTTTAATAATAAGAGCTATGAGTTTTATGGCGATTATGCAATGGCACCGGTTTCTGTAGTGACTATGCCTGCACTTGCCGTAAAAGGCGAGGTTGAGATAGCGGACAATATAGATCCTGAGATCATAAAATTCTTTAACGATGACAGCTCAACTATAAGCAGTACGAAGGATAAGGATGGGAAAATTACCTATACGGATAGAGTAGAAGAGACGGTTACTATAGATGCCCAAGGGGCTTTGGAATATTATAAGTATAATGTAACAGCTGGCGATACCAAATATACAGAGTTAGAAGAGGCCATAGACATAGCTACTCAATATGTAAATCAGCATATAGGATTCACATATGATTTCTATTTATCTGGAGTAGAAAGCAGAATTCAAGGGGGACGTACCTCTTATATAATCAGCTATGACTATAAGTACAATGGTATTCCTATTATTACTGAGCTGGACACAGGCAGAAGTGCTATAGAGGTGGAAATATTAGGTCAAGAGGTCAAGAGATATAAGCGCAATGTTGGGGTTATAGAAGATCAGGGTAATACCGTAAGCATTAAGAGTTTTTCTGACATATTGGATTTGGTTTGGGGAGGCTTGGATATGCGTCTCAATACAACTAAAGCAGAGTCCATCGTCATGTTGAATGATATATATCTGGCATACTTTGGGCGTAATGCTGCGCTTCTACCTGTTTGGGTGGTAGATGTAAAAGTAGAGGGTAACGATAAAGTACAGTATAATAAAAAGTATATAATCGGTGCTGAAGAAGGCGTAATTCTGGATGAAAAGTAGGGAGGGAATAAATTGGATTGGAATAGAGCCAAAGACATACTAATAGCAATGTTTCTAATCATTAACATATTTCTTTCTTATCAGCTATATACAATTAGCAGAAATCAATATAATTATATAAATAAAGAAGAACTGCAAAGCGTTGTCGAGTACCTAAACTCAAAAAATGTTCAGGTGCAGGCAGCGATACCAGATAGGGTATTGATTGCACCTTCGATTAGAGTAAGGTATCATGAATTTGAGTCAAAGAAGCTGGAAAGCATTTTCTTGAATTCCGGAAGCAGCGAGCTAGAGGGGACAGCTGTTAACTTTACGATTAAAGATGACAATATATCAATACAAGTCAACAATCGAGTAAATCTCACATACAAGAACAGAGCAATAACTATAAGGGATCATGATATTGACGAAGATAAAAGCTTGAAAAATGCCTATAGCTTTGTCAATAAGCTTAAGCTGAATAACGGGAATAGATATGTGATACAAAAGACTGTAGAAAAAGGCTATGTTCGACTGATATTGGGCCAGCAGTTTAATAATATACCCGTAGGAGGCAGTCAGATAGAAATCTATGCAACTGAAGAAGGCGTTTCACAGGCTACAGTCAGTTGGTTCGAATGGATAAAGCCTGACAAGAAACAAAATATAACAACACCGGTTATTGCATTGCTGAAGGCATATGAGGATAAAGCGGAACAAGATGTCATTGTTATAAAGCAAATAAGACAAGGCTATTATTACAGCCCCGAAACAGATAACAACGCCGAAGACATCACGGTGGAGGGAATAGTATCTCCTATGTGGGTTATTTTATCGGACAAAAATGAAATCTATATTAATGCATACAATGAGAATATTGAAAAGACAAGGTAGTAATAATTACCACGGGCTCCAGCAGAGCCTTTTTTCTTTTTGCTATTACCAAAAATTTAAATCAATGCTATAATATTAATTAGTCAAAATTAGCTTATTAGCGAATTAATATAAATTTGTAAAATTATATGATGAGGGGTCGAATTGATTGAAGGAAAAGATTGTTATCGAGGGTGGCAATAAGCTTACGGGAGTTTTAAATATTAGTGGTGCAAAAAATTCAGCTGTCGGGGTCATACCTGCAGTAGTTTTATCCAGTGGAACATGCATTATAAAAAATTTACCTAATATAAAGGATGTAATATATCTTAAGGATTTGTTGGTATCCATCGGTGCAAAGGTTGAAGTAGAAAATAACAGCACTATGGTGGTAGATAGCTCTACCATTGATAGTTATACAGTTGACTATGAATTAGCTAAGCAAATGAGAGCCTCTTATTATTTTATAGGTGCGCTTCTTGGACGTTTCAAGAAGGCAGAAGTCCCTTTTCCGGGGGGCTGCGATATTGGAGTGAGACCCATAGACCAGCATATCAAAGGCTTTGAGGCTTTAGGGGCAACAGTAACCTTAGAGCATGGGATAATCAAAGCAGAGGCAAAAGAGCTGATAGGTGCGCCTATATATCTTGACGTTGTAAGTGTAGGTGCAACCATTAATATCATGTTGGCCGCCATTAGAGCAAAAGGTATAACAACAATAGAAAATGCGGCGAAGGAACCCTACATAGTAGATGTGGCAAATTTCCTTAATGCTATGGGTGCTAACATAAAGGGAGCGGGTACAGATATTATAAAAATTAAAGGTGTTGAAGAACTAAAGGGCTGTGAGCACGCAATTATCCCAGATTTTATAGAAGCAGGTACTTACATGGTAGCGGCAGCCGCTACAAGAGGGGATGTTACCTTAACAAATGTTATTCCTACCCACTTGGAAGCTATATCTGCAAAAATGAAGGAAATGGGTATTGAGATCCATGAGTATGAGGATTCAATAAGAATAATTTGTGACAAGAATCCAAGGGCTGTAAATATAAAAACATTGCCTTATCCAGGATTTCCTACAGATGTGCAGCAGCCTATGAGTGTTCTGCTTTGTACAGCTGAAGGCACAAGCATTGTGACTGAAAGCATTTGGGAGGGCAGATTCAAATACGTAGATGAGCTAAAGAGAATGGGTGCCAAGGTAAAGGTAGAAGATCGAGTAGCCGTTGTTGAGGGTATCGGTAAGCTGGGAGGAACCTCAGTCTATGCTACTGACCTGAGAGCAGGAGCTGCCATGGTGGTAGCAGGCTTGATAGCAGAAGGCGAAACAATAATCGGTAATATAAAACATATAGACAGAGGCTATGAATTCTTGGAGGACAAGCTGGTTAGTTTGGGCGCCAAGATAAAAAGAGTAAAAGTCGAATCGGATTAGAATGTATGAGGCAATTTAGTTTTAAATTGCCTTTGTTTTTGGAGGCAAAATGAGTATGAAGCTTTGTTCTTTATCTAGCGGCAGCAGCGGCAATTGCATATATGTAGGCAGTGAGAACTCCGGCATGTTGGTAGATTGCGGTGTGAGCGGCAAGGAAATATTGGAAAATTTAAAAAACATAGGAGTTTGCACAAGTACCATAAAGGGTATTTTGGTAACCCATGAGCATTCGGACCATACAAAGGGTGTAGGAATAATATCCCGCAAGCTGAACATACCTATATATGCTAATGCGGGTACTTGGGAAGGTATGAGCGGTTGTATAGGTGATATCAAATCTGAGAATATAAAGATCTTTGATACAGGTGTTGATTTCAAATTAAATGATATAGAAGTGAGATCATACAGCATACCCCACGATGCTTCTGACCCGGTAGGCTATAGCTTTAGATTGGATGCAAAAAAGGTATGCATAGCGACAGACCTTGGATACTTTAGCGATGAGGTTAAAAGCAACATTCAGCAGTCTGATATGGTGCTGCTGGAAGCAAACCATGATATCAACATGGTTAAGGTTTCACATTATCCATAC
>Ga0154410_1032_pt2 | contig 11765 bp, 12 predicted proteins | sample RifGroB2_FD_115914 | JGI IMG/M metagenome (GOLD analysis project Ga0154410, IMG submission 115914) | Clostridiales bacterium GWB2_37_7
TGTAATGGCAAAAGTACGTATCGGGCATTTTGCAGAAGCACAAATTCTTCAAGCCATTGAAATAGACTATATAGATGAAAGTGAGGTTCTTTCACCGGCAGATGATACCTTCCATATTGATAAAACCAAATTTGACGTACCTTTCGTATGTGGAGCCAAAGACTTGGGCGAGGCATTAAGAAGGATTGCCGAGGGAGCTTCCATGATTCGTACTAAAGGCGAGCCTGGTACTGGAGATGTCGTTCAAGCGGTACGCCATATGAGACTCATCAGTCAGCAAATTAGGCAACTCCAAAGCTTGAGAGAGGATGAGCTTTTTCATGCCGCTAAAGATTTGCAGGTACCCTATGAATTAGCTAAATTTGTACACATAAATGGCAAGCTCCCTGTCGTCAACTTTGCTGCAGGCGGAGTTGCAACTCCTGCTGATGCTGCTTTGATGATGCAGCTTGGTGCTGAGGGCGTATTTGTAGGCTCCGGTATCTTTAAATCAGGCAATCCTGCTAAGAGAGCACAGGCAATCGTAAAGGCCGTTACGAATTATAATGATCCAAATATCCTAGCTGAGTTATCCGAAGATCTAGGCGAAGCCATGGTTGGAATAAATGAGCAAGAAATTGAATTACTGATGGCACAACGAGGTATATAATGAAGAAAACAATTGGCGTTTTAGCAGTTCAGGGTGCTTTTGCAGAACACATTGATGCATTACAGAAGCTAGACGTTAACTGCATTGAAATCAGGCAAAAATCCGACTTAACTGCTAATCAGATTGATGGAATAATTTTACCGGGTGGAGAAAGTACCGTCATGGGTAAGCTGCTGCACGAGCTTAATATTCTTGATGATTTAAAACGGCTGATTATAGAGGGTTTACCTGTTTTTGGTACTTGTGCCGGTATGATATTGCTGGCAAAAACCATTGTAAATGATAATAACGTTCACTTAGGCGCAATGGATATAGAGGTAAAGCGAAACGCCTATGGACGTCAGCTTGGAAGCTTCAATACTTACGGACAATTTACGGGTATCGGTGAGGTACCCATGACATTCATCAGAGCTCCTTATATTGAGAGCGTAGCGAAAAATGTCGATATATTGGCAACGGTTGATAATCATATCGTCGCAGCACAACAGGACAATATGCTGGTAACCTCATTTCATCCTGAATTAACATCCGATTTGAGAGTTCATAGCTACTTCTTAAATTTGGCATAATAAAAAACCTGTATCCGTATTCATTTTATAATGCGGTACAGGTTTTATTATTCATCACTCCGGTAAATGTAAAATGTGATTTTATTTTAACCGGATAGTTTTGACGTTTGAAAAAAAACTTCTAATATTTTAACAATCTATAGATTTATTGTTCTTGGCGGTTGACCGGAAAAATCAGCAATTACGGCTTTGGCATTTTCAAGATAAAATATCTCTAATGCCGGATTATCAGGTGTTTTATAAATTGATTTCACTATAGGACTATGCTCAATTATATCAGCTTTAATGTTCAAGTCATCTGAAAACACAACTTTTCCTGATAATCTTATCCATTCATAGCTTTGTGAAGAAGCACAAAGCTCTACATAAGGATTATCCTTGATTTCTCTATAGACCTCTTTCTGGTTTGAAGTGCCGAAAAACAACTTTCCTTCTTTTTCAAGCATAAACTGAAAAGGCCTTACTTTTGGTTTACCATCTTTGTCAGTTGTGCCTAAATAGTGAACAGAGTTTTCATTTAAAAATTTTACTATTTCATTCATATTCATCATCTCCTAATTTGATTTTTGTTGTCCACAAGTATATAATAATTTCAATAGTATATTTTAGCAAGTAAGCACTTTATTGTGCTATACTTACCTTGTAGTAACTATTGGAGGAATTATATATGAGAAAAGAACTACCGCCATGTCCGGTCGAAATAACTCTGTTGCTTATAGGAGATAAATGGAAGGTTTTGATATTAAGAGACCTAATTGATGGCACTAAGCGATTCGGTGAATTAAAAAAATCAATTGAAACAATAAGTCAAAAAGTACTAACTCAGCAGCTCAGAGCCATGGAGGAAGACGGCCTTGTGGAACGTAAGGTTTATGCCGAAGTGCCGCCGAAAGTAGAATATACTCTCACTGAAATGGGGCTGAGTCTCAAGCCGGTTCTTGATTCAATGTGCCGTTGGGGAGAGGAATATAAAACAAAAAGCCTGTGATATTTTAATCACAGGCGATTATATTTTAAGTGGTGCGCAAGAAGGGAGTTGAACCCTCAAAACTACGAACCTGAATCGTATACGTATGCCAATTCCGTCACTCGCGCATTATTTTTTTACTATCAATAGTATAACACTATAGATCAAAATATTCAAACTATAATCCAATGATATAATAGCTTATTAAAGCTTTTATCGTGCCTAATCTTGAAGTTACGAATTTTTTTAACTTCTTCCTATATTCTTCAAGCTCATTTCTTGCACTGTCATCAATATTCTCATTACTGTACCTAAGCTTTTCCAACAGTCTGATTATATCATCTCCATTTTGATAATCCTGATCCAGGGTATATTTAACCCTAGACCAATATTCACGCATGGTTTCTTCGTTTAGCAATACTACATTGATTTTCTTTAAATATCTCAGAACGTCTTTAAAGTACTCCGTGGAATACTGCTTACCTGATGATTTTCTTAATTTCAGCTCATTGTATGTTCTCTTGAGTACCAAATAAGAAATCCTCAATAATAATATGGCAAGGATTGCTAAAATTATGCGTGCAATTATAGAAATTTCTTTTGTCTGCTGTAAATCAGTACGCCCACCGGCTTCTACCTCTTCATCTAAATCCTTTGCCCTAGTATCAGTATCTATTGGTTTTATTGGAGCTGAAGATTCAATGGGATCTGATTCCGCTATCGGTGCAGTCGGTACTTCACCTTGTCTGCTGTAGCCAGTTAATGGATATGCAGGAGTAGCTTCAAAGGTTAACCAGCCATAATCGCCAAAGTTTACTTCTACCCAGGAATGTGCAGTTGTTCCCTTAACATTTCTGATATTTGAATTTTCATATTTAGCCAAGAATCCCTCTACATATCTGTTTGGAATATCTACAGCTCTTAAAAGCACTGACATTGCAGTTGCAAAATAAACGCAGTAGCCTTCCTTTCCCTCAAACAGAAAATAGTCTACAAACTCTGAGTCTTTAGGCACTACTGATGGAGTTAAGGTGTACCTGAAATTATCTCTTAAATATTTTTCTATGGCTTTTGCTTTATCATAATCATTGTTGTATCCTGATGTGATGTCAAGGGCCAGCTTTCTTGTACGCTGTGAAATATTATCAGGCAGCTGCTTATATATGTCCGGTGATAAGCTTGCTGTCGTTATTTCTTTCAATTTATTTATATCAACATCAGGTATTTTGATTATCACTGTGTATTTTTCTTTTTTTGAAATGTTCCTGGAAAGGAAGGCTTCATTATCCTCATCTACAAAGTATTTTATTGATTCGCGCTGTACCTTTGATAAAGTATTCGGTGCAAAAATTGTAGTGGTTGTCAGATTCTGATGGGTTATAGTTATTTCTCTGGTATATGCAGATACATTGCTAAAGGGCAAAGGTATTTCAGAATCGGCTGTATATTGGACATTACTCTTTTCAGTTTTACGCCAGCTACTTCCAGTATAAAAATCCTTAACAGACCCTCTCAAGTATATATTTTCTCTAGAATCTGTTTCTGCAATAAGCATGACTTTTTCTGAAAGCTTGACAGGACCACCCAATCTTGATGTTTTATAACCGGCTGCATCAATACCATAGGTCGAACCAAAGCCGAAGCCTAAGTTGTCATAGTTATCGTTTCTCCAATTCTCTATAAATGGAAATGCCTGAAAGGTTTTCTCATTGAGCCAATCCCACTTCAACGGCTTTATATCCAATACAGCAAATTGAGATATCATTATTGAAATAAGGATGATTATCAATGCATTGAAAACCCATTTAATTTCTATGTTTTTGTCTGTTTTGCTTTCTGCATTCATCCATTCCAGCTTCTTTTGCTCATAAACATTATAGGAATATAGAACGAGAGCAGCAAATAAGTAGTAAAAAAGATATAATCTCGCCTTTGATACGTATATAAACCAGAAAAATGTAAAGGCACTGCCCCCCAGTGCTACTAAGAGTCCATAGCTTTTTTTGTTAAATACAATTAAGCAAATGATAAGTGTGACCAATAGCATATAAATAATAGCAAATACCAATGAATATTTCAGATCGAAGGCTTCATAGCCAACAATATACTGAGGCAGCCATGTGAAGAAACCACTGAAGTAAAGTAGGACATCCGATGGAAGCACCCATTTCTTGACATAAGCAAACAAGCCACCCCCTACTGCAACGGCTGCTACAGCTAATAAGGTTATGGGGACCTTAATCAGAATCGCTGTTGTAAGTACAACTAGAAATGTATATTTTAGCAGATCTGAAGTCCTAATATCCATTCCTGTGGAGTCCGCTATTGCCAAATTCAAGCTCATTACCATGACAGTTATTAGTACAATAAAAAATATAAATTCCAATAGCCTTTTATTCATGCTAACTGCCTCCCAATACAGATCTCACATCATCAACTGGAGATAAGGTGTTAACCATTATTCCTCTTTGCTTTAAGGCTTCTACATTGCTGTTAACCGGCTCTTTACTGCTGCATAGATATATAACAGTAAACTCTATACCCTTTGCCTTGAAGCCCAAAAGCACATCCAAAGCAACATCATCTATTTGAGGAGTTACAACGATATCTGTTGCACCCAAATTTAACTTTTGGGACTCTTTTTTTACCAAATCCCAAACTTGGGTATCACCAATTACCTCTGCCTTGGTTATCTGGTCCAAAAACTCCGGGTACCTTGCAATCCCTGTTCCGCTCAGTCTGATTGCATTTTGACCCTTTGCATAGAGGCTGACTGACATATTGTTGTTCAGTGCATATCTGATGATAGATACAGAACATTCAGCTCCTAGCTCCTCAATTTCATCGGAAAATTCATCAATGTAGTTTTTATGATATAAATCCCAAAATATATTGATATCCGCTGTAGCATTGAGTTCCAGATTCTTTACAAAGAACTCACCCTTATGGGCAGTAAGCTTCCAGTGAATTTTTTTAAAGCTGTCTCCTGTATTGTATTTTCTGATATCTCTTACACTGGCAAAGTCTTCATAGGCACTATGATTTACAGGAACTGTACCAAAATTCTGCCTAAAAGGTATATTTAAGCTTTTTAAATGATGCAGCTTTGGATAAACATAGAGGGACACCTCTGCTTCAAAGGTTTTTTTCCATTTAAATATCCCCATCGCATCTCCAAATTCTACCTCTGCATATCCTATCTGATATATCCCCTTATTTTTGCATACAAATTCCTTGCCTATTATTGTTTTAGATGCCGGCATAATTGAATAGACTAGATCATGCTCCGGCTCACCTGTAAGTCTCTTGGAGAAATTTGTCTTAACCTTAAAATATGGAATAGGGAAAATACCGGAATTATAAAATTCCAGCTCAATTTTTACTTTGTCGCCAACTTGTACCTTATCGTTGTTTTTCCACAAAATGTTTACTAGGTTTTTATATATGCTTCTTCCACTTAGATATGAAAGTAAAATAATAGAAAGAAGTGTAGTAATTAGACTATATATAAACACGCCTCCCACAAATAAAGCTGTAATAATCAATACTGCCAGCAGTATAAAAGGAGGCTTATTTACCTTAATCATATAATTTTACCACTGGTACACGGATAGATTTAACGATCTCTGACAGTACCGAATGCTCATCCTTGCCCTGTATCTTTGCTTCTGACTTAAGTATCAATCTGTGAGTCAAGGTTGCATAAACCAGCTCCTTTATATCATCAGGAATAACATATTCTCTGCCCCTTATATATGCAAGTGCTCTGGCTGCGTTGAATAAGGCAAGTGTAGCTCTTGGGCTGCAGCCCAAATAGATATCATGATGATTTCTGGTTAACTGTGTAATTTGTATCATGTAATCCTGTAAGTCTTCATCTACAAATACCTTTTCTACTTCCATCTGCATCGCTTCCACCTCAGTCTCAGAGGTGACTGCTTGCAGCTTGCTTAGGGGCTCCTCTTCCTTATAGGCAATCAGTATCTTCTTTTCTTCTGCAAAATTTGGATACCCTATATTTATTCTCAATGTAAATCTATCCAGCTGTGCTTCCGGAAGGGGAAAAGTACCTTCATATTCAATCGGATTTTGTGTCGCAAGCACCATGAAGGGTCTTGGCAATTTGTAGGTGCAGCCATCTACCGTTATTTGTCTTTCCTGCATAGCCTCCAGTAAACTGGATTGTGTCTTAGGAGAGCTTCTATTAATTTCATCTGCTAGAATTATGTTCGAGGCTATAGGTCCCTGTCTATATTCAAACTCACCGCTTTTCATATTATATACAGTCAGTCCTGTTATATCTGAGGGTACCAGGTCAGGGGTAAACTGTATCCGCTTAAAGCTGCAGCCTATAGATTTGGAGATAGCATGTACCAACGTCGTTTTACCGACACCAGGTACATCTTCAATCAGGACATGTCCTCCACTTAGCAACGCTACTAATATCTTTTCTGTGACCTCCCTTTTTCCTATTATTACTTTTGATACATTGTTTATTATTTCAGGTATTTTTGTTTTATTTAAGCTCATAGGGGTTCCTCCTCACAAATTAAGATGCAGCATAAGCTTATAACAAGATTTATTGAAAGTTTTTTGCACTTGTTGCAAAAAACTACCCAAGGCGTTTCAACGAGGCAGGGAGATATATGCCCACCTCCTTTTGCTGAAATCAGAACCCGTCGCTTATAGAAGCGGGGGACATATTTTAGCCTCGTTATAATTCACTCTAGCTTACCAACATATGTATCTGTTACCTATTTTAATTTTATTTGAAATTTTCTTACTATTCAATCAATTAATATTGAAATAAATCCAAAATATTTTTCACAACTTGCAGCATTCTTTCTATTTCGTGCTAAACAATTTGCATTCATTAAGATAGAACGAAATGCATCAGGTCATTTCTGCTTTAGTTGGAATTAGATGTCCCTGTACAAGAACAAAGACGGCAGCGACCGCATTTGAAGCCCATGTGCCTTTTCCGAATGGAATGAGGAAATTCTGACACGGACAGCTAAATCAAGGCTTATTATTGTATAGGAAAGTTATACTTTCGCATATAATAAAAAAACTGCTCTTTGAGCAGTTATTCTTCGCTTACGTATACCGCAGTTCCATATGCCATAATCTCGGCTGCGCTTTGCATTACTGAGGCTGAGGAAAAACGAATATTCAAAATTGCGTTGGCACCCATACTCTCCGCATCTTTAACCATTCTTGATACAGCAATCTTTCTTGCTTCAGACAGCAATTGTGTATATTCATCTATTTCTCCACCTACCAAGGTTCTCAAGCTTGCCATGATGTCTTTGCCGATGTGCTTTGAATGAACTGTACTTCCTTTTACAATGCCAAACACCTTTTCTACGTTTTTTCCTGGAACATGATCAATATTTACTAAGATCATCTTCATTCCCCCTTTTATTTTTCTTTAAAGCTTCAATAACTAGAACTGATATTACAATTACTAAACCAACTATCGCTGTCGAAACTCCAAACTTGATAAGCAGTGGAATCTCCGGTTCCAGAGCAATTGTATATAACACAAAGGCCAAAATACAAAGTAAACCCGCTAATATTAGAAATATTCCAACCTTCTTCAAATTAAAACCTCCCTTTTTATACAAATAACTTCTAACTATTATTTATAACGCAGGGATCGATAAAAAGTTGCGATGATATGTAAAAAAATCATATTTTTTTACATTGTTCTTTTGCATCATACCATTGCTCTCTAGCCAGCTTCTCAATTCTAGGATTATTTATTCTTTCGGGGTTTGTCACTGCTTTGTTAAACCAAAACACTGCATCACTAAACTTATGTAACCTTCTAGAAAGTTCTCCAAGTAAATACTGCACTGAAATCTCATTTAAATTGCCTAAGGGTAGATCCTCTTTGTCATAGGCTATTCTATAGTTTTCCAAAGCATATAAAAGGAAGTCATGCTCCCTCTCATCCTTCATTTCTCTATATATCCATGCAAGCTTTAATGCCAATCCTGCAACAATACTGTTTTTTGCATTTCGAGATTTTGCAAAAAACAGAGCCAGCTTGAAGCTATCCAAGGCATCATTAGTGGACCTTTCGACGCAAAAATTCCTATTTACTACCTTTCCTGATAAGATGTCTTTTATTGCATGTAATTCTTTTGTACTTAGCTTTTCAAAAGAATTTTCTGAGGCTGCATAGCCACAATGAGGACATACTAAAATTTCATAGTGCAAAGGATTAATATCTTTGTAAGAGATACAGAAATCCTCATATCTTTTATCTATACGGCACGCCGATACCCTGACTTTTTTACTATAAAAGCTATTGCTGCATATTGGACATTTATTGCTTTTTTCATATAATGCTTCTTTCATAATTCTCTCCACCACTTTATAACAAGATTTTACTGAAAGGTTTTTTGTATTTTTTACAAAAAACCTACCCGAGCGTTTCAACGAGGCAGGGGATATATGCACACCGCCTCTTGCAGAAATCGGAACCCGCCTCTTATAGAAGTGGGGGACATCTTTTGCCTCGTTATATTTACATATCTATTTTAGAGTCAAAAAGAATTTTATTCAATAGTAGAAACACGATAAAAATGAAAAAGACTTTGCAAATGCTTCATTCCTCCACAAAGTCTTAAGGCTTCAATTATTTTCTGTCAGAATGGGTGAGAACTGTGGAGCGATATCATCTTCAAGTGGTAATCCTACAGATTGAACTACCTTGGTTCCTACTCTTATTACTCCATTTACAACTCGATAATTTGAAGTTCCTAGGTCATCTCTAAGAATTTCTTTGCCGTTTTCATACACAATTCTTTGAGTCTTTACGATATAGCCTGTATGTGACTTCTTTTCTTCAATCGTAGTTCCTACTGGCAAGGTTGGATCTTCAATGATCTTTATCGTTGGCGGAATTGTTTTTATTGTTTCGCTAACAATTTTAACCATTCTATCGGGATGTTCATTTTTACCAAATACAGTGAATTTTACCCAGCTGCCTTTTACTTCTCCATAAATATATATTGGATAATTTGTATTATTCATAAATTTAAAGTCAATATAATCACCAGATATGGTGGCATCTCTTCCCAAGCCGACATAGGATAGGGTCAAAGAGTGATTCTTTCTCTCTATCACCTTTAAATTTGACAGCAGCACTGCGTTGTACAAAGTGCTAGATACCTGACAGACTCCGCCGCCAATTCCAGGCACCAGTTCATTATTGATTATAACCTTGGCATCCTTGTAACCGTACTTAGCCAATCGTGGTCCTAAAGTCTCATTTACAGAATAGACCTCTCCCGGTCTTATCAATACATTGTTTGCACTATTTGTAGCAACCTTAATATTGGTTGATCTGTCGGCGTCAGCTGCATTAAATTTGGTAGAAAACTCTCCCAGCTTATCCTGTATCACTATTAAATCAGATTTTTTTACAATTGGCTGTACTATATCTACAGGTAATTCCATCACTACAACCTCTACCTTATTCATTTGCTCTGTGATGAGTGATGCAGCATCCTCTTGGTTTAGTCTAATACCTATTTTTTCCTCAGTAACAGAAAAACTCGTACCGGTATATTTTATTGTAGCATCTACAACCTCTTGGTTGATTTCCTTAGATATATCCGTTAGAAGCTTGTTTATTGGTTCATTATTATAATTGCTTTCTAGCTCAAAATTTTGAGCCGTAAACCTTGCCCTAAGGGTTTCTGTGATTTTTTTCAATAAAACGCCCTCATGTCCAATGGCATATGCTTTATTGACTGTTTCCTCTATGTTATATGAATATCCCAAGTCTCTATAATTAATTTTCCACTCTTTACTGTCAAACTTTAAGGATATAAATGAGCTTTCAATTTTATCTTGTAGGATCCCTTTAAGTCTTTTTTCTGCATCGATTTTTGAAAGTCCGGATACATTAATTCCATTTATTGATATATTTGCCCTGATTTCTTCGCCCTGTACTACTGCAACAGCACCCGCAACTACTATTGCGATTAACAATACTATAATGATATATGCTAAGCCACCTACACTTAGCTTATAGCCCTTCATTTTACTACCTCCTTTGCTATAATATATAGATTAAATTAATACGTACTTTATAACAAGATTTTACTGAAAGGTTTTTTGTGTTTTTTGCAAAAAACCTACCCGGGCGTTTCAACGAGGCAGGGAATATATGCCCACCCCCTATTGCAGAAATCGGAACCAGCCACTTATAGAAGTGGGGACATCTTTTGCCTCGTTATAAAATTATACCCATGATTTCTTACTTTAATTTAGATGAGCTTATCATCAATTTGTTTCCTGAAAAAATCAAAGTGATAATAAAGTATATTCCAAAAATACCATAACAATGAAGTTTTTTTGTCCAAGATTTAAAGGCTTCTAAAGAAGCCCTTTTTTATCTTTCCCAGCTGATTTCAATAATATCTCCGTTTTTGATTAAATCTGTATAATTTGCATTGCTTCCATTTAATTTTAAAGTATTAATCCCCTTAACTCTTGAAACATCAATATCTATATGATTGAAAATATCTAAAAACATCATACTGTCTTTATTTTGCTCTATTACCAGCTGTTCCCCGTTAAGTGTAATAATGATCGTCTTTGTATGGGCCTGATGGAAGCTCTTATCCAAAGCATTGCTATTATAGCTCCAATTTATATGGTCCCCATTGCCAATATAACTGCTCATTTCTACAGACTTATTATTTATTTCTACTAATATCCCCTCGGTATCCACTTCCATTGCTCTTAGTAATTCTTCAACAGTGTTGATGGTTTTTACTTCTATAATATCTTTGTCGCTAATCTTGTAATCAACAGTTTGCGGCTTTCTATTTACTGTTATTGTTGGTGATAAGGACTTTTCAACGTTATTTACATATATAATTTTGCCTTTTAATAGATTGGAATAATTCTTAATATATACATCTGCGCTTTTGCCGTCCACTGCAGGGTCTATAATTATTCTATCTCCATTGGCAAGTATCTTGTCCAAAGAACTTTGTGCACCATTCACAAAAATTTTTGCCGGTTCTCCGGGTTCGCCCTTTACTATTTCTACTTGGTCATTTAGCGTAAAGGATACAGGCAATCCTCTTCTCCCAATAAGGCTTCTTGGATTAAAACCTACCAAAATAAGAGCGTCTGCTACATTTAAGGATTTTGAATTGAACATCTTGATACTCTTGTCATTTACAAATACATTGAGAAAATCCTTTTGTCTATTTAAATGTGCGGTGATAGCAATTCCAATTGGCGTTATAAATTCCGGACCTGAAATTCTCTTGTCTTTAATGTTCAATTCCTTAATTAATGAGGTTTTTCTTAACCCCACCCTTTCCAAAGGTATTTGCAGTTTATTAGCTATATACTCTTCCAACCTAGGTACTAGGCTGCCTCCACCCACTAAAAAAACTGCGCTTGGTGCTTTGCCGTTATACTCTAGTATTTTATCACAAATATCCCTGGCAAGCTGTTCTACTGCAGCATCTATAGAGGATATGATTTCATCAGCAGAAAGCTGAATTTGATTTCCCATGATATCCTTAAACTTTATTTTACCTTT
>Ga0154410_1022_pt2 | contig 11723 bp, 12 predicted proteins | sample RifGroB2_FD_115914 | JGI IMG/M metagenome (GOLD analysis project Ga0154410, IMG submission 115914) | Clostridiales bacterium GWB2_37_7
CCTTTTATTCAAGAACTACCAAGGAGCGTATGGCTATCATCAACTTTATCTTAGAAATACATGATGTGGAGCAGCTGAATAAATTAATAAAAAAATTCAAGAAAATTGAAGGGATTGTTGATGTATTCAGATCAAAGCAATAAAAGAAATGAAGCAGATATAAACTATGCCTTGAAGAGGGATTAATGAAAAAACAAACACAAACTAAACTTTGCAGAGAAAATAATGAAGAAACACTGTAAGGAGGACTTATGAGAGCAGTTGTACAGAGAGTAACAAGTGGAAATGTAGAAGTTGAGGGGAACAGCGTGGGCAGCATTGACAAAGGTCTTGTTGTACTGCTGGGAGTAAGCGAAAAGGACACAAATGAAGATGTTGCATATATGTCAGAAAAGATTCTCAACCTAAGAGTTTTTGATGACGAAGAGGGCAAGATGAATTTTTCATTGTTGGATATTCAAGGAGAGCTTCTAGTTGTTTCTCAATTTACCTTATATGGCGATTGTAGAAAGGGACGCAGGCCAAATTATATGGCAGCTGCTAAGCCAGAAAAGGCAGATGAGCTATATAATGAGTTTGTCAAGCAATGCAGAGCTCAAAGTGTTAAGACAGAAACCGGCGTATTCCAAGCAGATATGAAGGTTAATATTATCAATGATGGACCCGTTACATTAATTGTAGATAGCGAGAAGATTATATAGAGAAATTAATGAAGAAACACTGTAAAGCTAACTTTGTGTAAATGTTTTTCAACGGCACTAAAGACCTAAAAAACAAACACAAACTAAGCTTTACAGAGAAATTAATGAAGAAACACTGTAAAGCTAACTTTGTGTAAATGTTTTTCTACGGCACTTAAAAGGCCTAAAAAACAAACATAAACTAAGCTTTACAGAGAAATTAATGAAGAAACACTGTAAAGCAAATTTTGTGTAAATGTTTTTCTACGGCACTAAAGACCTAAAAAACAAACACAAACTAAGCTTTACAGAGTTTATAGGAGGTTTTATTTTGTTTAAAAAGCTGCCTTTGGGCAAGTTTGTAACCAATTGTTATGTTATTGCTGATGATTTATCGAAGGAGGCTGCGGTAATTGACCCTGCAGGTGACTTTGAGGAAATAAAGAGTTTTATCGAAGAAAATGGTTTGAAAATAAAATATATTTTATTGACCCATGCTCATGGAGATCATATTTTAGCTTTGCCGGAATTAAAGGAGTATAGTAATGCTCATATAGGTGTAAATGCAGGGGATGAGGATATGCTTAGCAGAGCTGAGCTTAATATGTCAGGGTATTTCACAAGTAGCCCTATAGAAGTCCGTACGGATTTTTATCTTAAGGATGGAGATATTCTGGAGCTAGGAAATACAAAACTTGAAATTATTCATACGCCTGGACATACAAAGGGCAGCGTTTGCATACTATTTGAAAAAGAGCTTATGTCAGGAGATACCTTGTTTGCCAATGGCATTGGAAGAACAGATCTATATGGGGGAGACTATGATGCCTTAATGAAGTCAATTGTAACAAAATTGTTTGTATTACCGGATGATATTCAGGTGCATTCAGGACATGGTAACTGCAGTACAATTTTAAATGAAAAGGATAATAACCCTTTCTTTTAACTAAATTTTCATGCATATACTTGTTTCCGCTGGTAAAACTATAATAAGTAAGTCAGCGCAAAATTCAAATAAGCGGGAGGATAAGCATGAAAAGCCAAATAAAAGGCAACCTTAATAAGCCTTTGAAATCCCAATTGGATTTAGAGGAAATTGATATGGAAACAATTATGGAATCAGATCTGGAGGATTATGAAATAGCTGCTGAACTCGGCATGAGCCTCGGTCAAGTTTCCAAAATCAGAAGAGAACTATTTGAGGACTAAACGGTGATTACATATGATAAAATTAGTGGCAAACCATTCTTATGCGGTAGAAGTTGGAAACATAATCAGACTTTTTTATGGTAAAGTACAAATTGAAGTTATTAATCAAGAGGCTTTGGAGATGAACCAAAGCTTTTTTCAAGTTGAAGGGATATTGCTGCATAGCATTCTTAAATCCGACAATAGTTCAATAGCTGTTAGGGCCTCAATAACAAGCAAAGAAACAATTATGGAATATTCTGAGGTATTTTATATGGTCTCAGAAAAACAAAAGAAAGAAGCGGTAAAGCTTACAATGTACAAGCTTTTATCTAAGCTTCTCGACAAGCGTTTTCCTTGGGGCATATTGACAGGAATTAGACCGCTCAAAATAGTACATGAATTGATGGAGCATGGGCATGAACAAAATTATATAATAGAAACTATGCAGAAAAGCCATCTTGTAAGCAGTGAAAAAGCAAAGCTGGCTGTAGAAATTGCTGCAAGAGAGCGAAACTTTATATATCCAATAGATCAGAAAACAGTAAGCATATATGTAGGAATCCCTTTTTGTCCTACTAGATGTCATTACTGCTCTTTTACTTCAAATTCTCTCAAGACCTGCGGGAATCTAGTGGAGGACTATTTAACAGCTTTGATTTATGAAATGGAGCAAACTCATGCTGTTATGAATAATTACAAGCTGAAGGTGCAGACTATTTATATCGGTGGAGGTACACCTACCTCTTTAAACGAAGAGCAGCTGGATAAGCTGTTGTCTAAGGTCTTCGAGTTATTCGGCAGCAGCATGGTGGAATTCACCTGCGAAGCAGGGCGACCGGATACAATTACAGAAGGTAAGCTAAGGGTAATGAAGCAAAAAGGGGTTACTAGAATAAGTATAAATCCTCAGACTATGAATGATGAAACCTTGGAAAGAATAGGCAGAGCACATAACTCAGAGCAAACAATAAAAAGCTTTGAATTGGCAAGGAAAATGGGCTTTGATAATATTAACATGGATATTATTTTGGGACTGCCGGGTGAAGAAATGAGGCATTTGGAAAATACCTTGGAAGCTATAAAAAGACTGCAACCGGAAAGTCTAACAATACATACCATGGCAATTAAAAGGGCATCTATTATTCACGGTCAAAGCAATATTGTCAAACAGCAGGGGAATACATCAGAAATGATGAGGAATACAGCAGAATATGCAAAACAGCAGAATTTACGCCCCTATTATTTATATAGACAGAAGCATATGATAGAAAATCTAGAAAACATAGGCTATTGCAAACCAGGCTACGAGTGTATATATAATATTCAAATCATAGAGGAAAAACAGACAAATATTGCTTTTGGAGCGGATGCCATAACCAAAACAATATTTATTGATGAAAATAGAATAGAGCGACAAGGCAATATTAAAGATATTAGACTTTACATTGAGCGAATTGAGCAGCAAATAAACAAGAAATTTAAATTATTAGAAGAACTATACAAATAATGTTGACATAGTATAACATCAGTATTATAATATATGAAACTAGGAATAATATTCATATTAGTGCATTGAATGGGAAGAGTAGTTTGCTACTTCTTATCAGAGATGGAAATGCCATGGCTGGAAGCATTCCTTAAGAAAGTCATTCGAAGACACCTTGGAGCACAGTTGCTGAAGTGATTAGGCAGCTACGTTAGTCCGCGTTAAGGCTTTGAGTTTGTTTTTACAAGCAGGGTGGCACCACGGGAATTGCTCTCGTCCCTGACGATTTTGTCAGAGGCGGGGGTTTTTTTAATGTATAGGAAAATCTAAAATTACGTGAAACAAATTTTCAGTACATACTTCTCATAAAAGGCTTATTTGATTGTTAAAATACTTAGATAGAAGTCTTTTATATAATTACATTATAAAGTAAAAAATACAGCAAAACTGATTTTATAGGAGGAATTATTATGCAAATTAAAAGACCAAAGGGCACTGAGGACATCACACCTGCGCAGTCATATAAGTGGCATTATGTAGAAGCCCTTATGAGAGAAATTTGTGCTTTGAATGGATATGCTGAAATAAGGACACCTGCCTTTGAACATACAGAGCTATTTCATAGAGGTGTCGGAGAAACTACAGATGTAGTCCAAAAGGAGATGTACACATTTGATGATAAGGCAGGAAGAAGCTTGACATTAAAGCCTGAAGGGACTGCTACAGCTGTTAGAGCATTTATAGAAAATGGTGTTTTTAATGAGCCGCAGCCAACAAAAATGTATTATTTTACACCTTGCTTCCGTTATGAGAAGCCTCAGTCCGGACGCTTGAGAGAGCACCATCAGTTTGGGATAGAAGCATTTGGAGCCAGCGACCCTTCCATAGATGCTGAAGTCATTAACATCGCAATGACAGTATATAAAAGGTTGGGTGTAGACAGTCTGAAGCTTAAAATCAACAGCATTGGCTGTCCGAAGTGCAGGGTTGAGTATAATAAGAAGCTTAAGGCTTTTTTAAGTCCTAAGTTAGAAAACCTATGTGAAACATGCCAAGACAGATTTAATAAAAATCCTTTGAGAATTATAGACTGCAAAGAAGAGCGCTGTCAGAAGCAAATTGTTGAAATACCTTTTATGCTGGACAATATTTGTGAGGAATGCAGTGATCACTTTGATAAATTCAAAGAAGCTCTTGATTTGATAGGCTTGGATTATACAGTAGACCCAAGAATAGTTAGGGGCTTGGATTACTACACAAAAACAGCGTTTGAAATAGTTACTGACACAATTGGAGCTCAAGGAACTGTGTGCGGTGGGGGACGTTATGATGGACTCATTGAACAAATTGATGGTCCTAGTACCCCTGGAGTAGGTTTTGGTATGGGAATTGAGAGGCTACTCATCGTACTAGAAAAAGCTGGAATACAAATACCTACACCCCCTCCTATGGAACTCTTCATTATTGGGTTAGGAGAAGCAGGGCTTAAGGAAGCTGTCAGATTAATACACAAATTAAGAGATAACAATATAAAGTGCGATAAGGATTACATGGCAAGAAGTCTTAAGGCGCAAATGAAGTATGCAAATAAGATGAATGCCAGATACATCACTGTAATTGGTGAAGACGAGATAAACAATAATAAAATCAAAGTAAAAAACATGGAAAACGGCAGCGAAGAGGAAATCCAACTGAATCAACTGCTGGAGTACATGAAAAATAAGCAGCAGGAGGTAAAATAAATGGGCAAATTTAATAGAACCCATATGTGTGGGCAGCTAAATGAAAGTAATATTGGTGAGAAAGTTACGGTTTATGGTTGGGTGCAAAAAAGCAGAGACTTGGGCAGCCTGAAGTTCATTGACTTAAGAGATAGAACAGGTCTGGTGCAAGCTGTTATAAATAAGGATTCTACTGAGGATATTTTTAATGAAGCAGCCAAGGTTAGAGGCGAGTTTGTGCTGGAGATTACTGGCGAAGTAGCCAAAAGAGGCGGGGCAGTAAATACCAAAATAAGCACTGGTAGTATTGAGATTATTGTAAGCGGCATGGTGATAATCAGTAAGGCTGAAACACCTCCAATTTATATTGAGGATGATGCCAAGGAATCTGAAGCCTTAAGACTGAAATATAGATATTTGGATCTGAGAAAGCCATCCATGCAGAAGATGTTTTTTACAAGACATAAGGCAGCAAAAGTAGTAAGAGACTACATGGATGAAAATGGTTTTATTGAAGTTGAAACACCGATGCTTACAAAAACAACGCCAGAAGGAGCTAGAGATTATCTTGTACCAAGCAGAGTGCAGCCGGGCAACTTCTTTGCATTGCCGCAATCACCTCAGCTGTTTAAGCAAATACTGATGGTTTCAGGCTTTGATAAATATTTCCAAATAGTGAAGTGCTTTAGAGATGAAGACCTTAGAGCGGATAGACAACCTGAATTTACACAAATAGATATGGAGCTATCTTTCGTTGATGCAGATGATGTAATGAAGGTTAATGAAGGCTTGCTGCATAGATTGTTTAAAGAGGTTCTTCATTTGGATATACAACTGCCCTTTGATAGATTGACTTATAAAGAAGCGATGGAGAGATATGGTTCGGATAAGCCTGATACACGTTTTGGCTTGGAAATTAAGGATATTGCAGATATCGTAGCAAATGTAGAGTTTAAGGTTTTTGCAGATGCAATAGCAAATAACGGTCTTATAAAGGCTATCAATGCAGAGGGCATTGGAGCAAAGATTAGTCGTAAGGAAATAGATAGTCTGGGGGAATATGTAAAGGTATATAGAGCAAAAGGCTTGGCATGGATCAACATCACTGAAGAAGGCATAAAGTCTCCAATAGCAAAATTCTTAAAAGAAGAGGAAATGAATGCTATAGTGGAGAGAATGCAGGCAAAGTCAGGCGATATTATATTTATTGTTGCTGATGCGCCAAATGTTGCTTATGATGCCCTTGGACAGCTTAGGTTGGAAGTAGCAAAAAGATTTAATTTAATTGATGAGAGCAAGTACAACTTCTTATGGGTAACAGAATTCCCATTGTTTGATTATGATGAAGATGAAAACAGATTTGTAGCGAAGCACCATCCTTTTACAAGTCCTATGGATGAGGATATACCTTTGTTGGATACAAATCCGGCAGATGCAAGAGCAAAAGCTTATGACGTTGTGCTAAACGGTTATGAAATTGGTGGAGGAAGCATAAGAATCCATAATCAGCAGCTGCAAGAAAAAATGTTTGGGTTATTAGGCTTCACTAGTGAGCAAGCATGGTCTAAATTTGGGTTCTTGCTAGAAGCCTTTAAGTATGGCACACCACCACACGGCGGATTGGCTTTTGGATTGGATAGATTGGTAATGCTTCTTACCGGTACAGATAATATTAAGGATGTTGTCGCCTTCCCAAAGACACAAACAGCAAGCTGCCTTATGACAAATGCACCATCTCCTGCTGACGCTAAGCAGTTGGATGAATTAAAAATTGCAACAAAAACTCTATAAGAATGCGCCTTAATACAAAACTTTTATTTTACTGCAAGTTTGTCATCAATCGTATTAAATTTTGAAATAATGCAAAAACTAAAAACAAATAAAGTCCTGCTATTCAGTATTCTTTATGGCAGGACTTTTTGGAGGTAATCATGGATTGGTATTCTAGAACTGAATTGTTGATAGGTAAAGATGGAGTGGACAAGTTAAAAAATAGCAAAATTGCTATTTTTGGTATAGGCGGAGTTGGGGCATACACAGCTGAAGCATTGGGAAGAGCTGGAGTAGGAAACCTAGTGCTGATAGACTATGACGATATTTGCTTGACCAATATTAATAGACAAATACATGCTACAAGAAAAACTGTAGGAAAGTCAAAGGTTGATACCATGAAAGAAAGACTTTTAGATATTAACCCCAAGATGAATGTTACTATATTTAAGGAGCTGTATAATGAGGAAACAGCTGAGCATTTACTTACAGCTGACTTAGACTATGTTGTAGATGCTATAGATATGGTTTCTTCAAAGATTGATCTAATTACAAGATGCTTAGAAATGAACATACCAGTAATAAGCTGTATGGGAGCTGGGAATAAGTTTGACCCAACGAAGCTGGAAATAGCGGATATATATAAAACTTCTATTTGTCCCCTAGCAAGAGTCATGAGACACGAACTTCGCAAAAGAGGAGTAGAAAAGCTTAAGGTAGTCTATTCTAAAGAAGAGCCTGTTACACCAATAGAAACAGAAAAGAACTGTAAAAACAATTGCATATGCAGCAACAAAGACTTGGCGAAATGCACGCACAGAAGGCAAATCCCTGGCAGTATATCGTTTGTACCACCCGCTGCAGGCTTGATACTTGCCTCCGCTGTAGTAAGAGATATGCTCGGTATAAAATAATATTTTAACAATTTATTGACAAAACCTAGAAAAGTTATATAATATATTATAGATACCTGCGGGGGGTATGGGAGGGGAATTATGAACGAAATTAATATTGATAGAGAAGATCTGCTTAATCGCCTCAAAAAGATTGAAGGACAGGTAAAAGGCATCCAAAGAATGGTTGAAGAAGAAAAATGCTGTACTGATGTAATGATACAGATATCTGCTATCAGATCTGCTATTAACAAGGTGGGTGGCATGATGATAGAAAAGTATATAACAGAGTGTATGCATCAAGGTATTAAAGCCTCAATAGAAAAAGGCGAAATAGATGAAAATGTTAATGCTGTAATAGATACAATAGTAAAATATGTAAAGTAACTATGTATTTCGTGCTAAACAATATACATTCACTAAAATAGCACGAAATATTATTCGCTGTTTATAATGCATAGGAACATCAGAATCTTCCTTAAACAAATGTTCCGGCCATGCATTTCATAAAAGGCTTCCTTAATCTAAAATCCTTTCATAGAAGCCTTTTTTATAAATCGTACAAAATACATTTTTACCAATGTTAAAATTAGTGCGATTTATACAACATAGTAAATAAAGATTAGGTTAAAGGAGAATAAAAAATGAGTAATGTAGCAGCAGTAAATTCAAGGAATTTTGAAGATGAAGTATTAAACTCTAATACTCCGGTATTAGTTGATTTTTGGGCAGCTTGGTGTGGACCATGCAGAATGGTAGCTCCTGTAATAGATCAGCTAGGAGAGCAGTATGCAGGCAAGGTTAAGGTAGTAAAGCTTAATGTGGATGAAAATCCGGAAATAGCAGAAAAATATCAAATCCTCAGCATTCCGACTGTATATCTTTTTAAAAATGGCAAACATGCAGATGGGCTGATAGGTGCAAGACCAAAACAAAGCTTTGAAGATATGTTAAAGAAGCATATTTAACTAAGGCTTTTATAGAAGAATTTCAACTATAACGAGGCAAAAGATGTCCCCCACTTCTATAAGTGGCGGGTTCCGATTTCTGCAAGAGGCGGTGGGCATATATCCCCTGCCTCGTTGAAACGCTCGGGTAGGTTTTTTGCAAAATACACAAAAAACCTTTCAGTAAAATCTTGTTATAAGAAAGCCTTTTATGAAATGCATAATCGGAAAGCCAATATAAGGTAGAATTAGACTTTTCGATGCATTATAAAAATGCATTTAAAAAGAATTTAAATATTGTTATAATGAAGGTAGATGTGAGATGCATCTACCTATATTTTTTTGAGAGGTGCAGCGAATGACTATGAATTTGATATACAAATCAATAATTGAAGCCATCATACAAAATATAGATATCGGCATACATGTTGTAGATGACAAGGGCACCACTGTAATTTACAATCAAGCCATGGGCGATATGGAAGGTCTTCAAATTAATGATGTGGTAGGAAATAGACTTCTTGATATGTTTCCAAGCTTAACTGCAGAAACAAGTACGCTGTATCGAGTACTAAATACCAAAAAACCTATTTTGAATACAAGGCAGACATACTTGAATAAGCATGGAAAGCAGATTAAGACAATCAACAGCACAATTCCAATCATGCTTACTGCATCTAAATATGGAGCCTTGGAAGTTGCAAAGGATATAACAAGGGAGCAAGAGCTCTCCAAGCGAGTTGAATATTTGCAGCATGAGTTGGCGACTAAAGACTTAGAGGATGACAAGCTGAGAGGATACACCTTCAAAAGTCTTATGGGTGAAGACGATAAATTTCAAAGCAGCATAAGCATTGCCAAAAAAGCTGCCAATTCTGTTTCTACTGTTCTTATATTCGGTGAAACAGGTACAGGTAAGGAGTTGTTTGCACAGAGTATTCATAATGAAAGTAATAGAGCGGATAAGCCCTTCATTGCACAAAATTGCGCAGCATTGCCTGAATCACTTTTGGAAGGAATATTGTTTGGGACTGTAAAAGGGAGTTTTACAGGGGCTATAAATCGTCCAGGGCTATTTGAGCAAGCTAGTGGAGGAACTCTACTGCTGGACGAAATAAACTCTATGGGGCTGCAGCTGCAAGCTAAGCTTCTGAGGGTACTACAAGAAGGCTATGTAAGAAGAGTCGGGGGACTAAATGAGATACCTCTAGATGTCAGGATTATAGCCACTACAAATGAGGATCCGCTGGATTTGGTACAGAAGGGACTTCTGCGGAAGGACCTTTATTATAGATTAAATGTAATAACCTTAAACATACCAACATTGAGGGAACGAAAAAAGGACATACCAACACTTGTTGAGCATTTTATAAAGAAATATAATGTAAGATTGAACAAGGATGTATGGTATTTATCTAATGATGTAAAAGAAGCATTTTTACATTATAATTGGCCTGGCAATGTTAGAGAGCTGGAAAACCTAATAGAAGGTGCAATGAACATGATTAACAAAGAGCATATCATAAAGCCGGAGCACTTTTCTTATGAAATATATAATAAAATGTTTTCAAATATACAAAACACATACAGCATAAAAATGGAGGATAATAAGTCACTAGATGATGTATTGGAACAGGTTGAACGAAGCTTAATTAGTGATGCTCTGTCAGCATGCGACGGAAACATATCGAAAAGTGCAGAGAAACTGGGTGTAAAAAGACAGACGCTGCAGCACAAGCTTAAGAAGTATGGAATGTTGAAGGAAGAATGATTAAAAGCCTTGACATTTTGCTCAAGGCTTTTATGCTACTTGCTTGTTCTATATGAAAACTTATATAAAATCCCGATTAAAATTAAAAAAATTGCAGTTGTAATGATTGCTAATATAATGCCTTTCATTAGCAACTGAAGTCCAAAGAATATGGGAATTAAAATTAATCCGATTAAAAAAATAATCCATAAGCACCACAAATTACGCGCTAACTTATTTTGACTGCTGAAGGTTTTTAACATTTTGATGTCTTCAATTAAAAGGTACATAAAGCCGCCAATTGAAGCAATGTATACTATAATTGGCAGAAGGATGTTAAGTAATAAATTGTAATCTTTATTTAGCAAGCTACTTGCTTTTTTGCTATCTGCATTAATTTGTGTTTGAAAAGGTTGGACGATGTAGTGAACGACATCTTGTGCTGTCATTTCATTTTCACTTTGTAATGCAGGTCTGCTCATATCATAGGCAACAAAGGCAAGACTTAGCATTACAAATAATATAAAGCATCGAAAGCTCAATTCTTTTAGTGATTTCATGATATCCCCCCCTTTATTATGTAATGTAATATATTTATATGTGTCATGTCATGTTTTTAGATTGCGAAATGATGTTTTTATATTGCTATTAATAATAAAATATGTTATCATTATTTAAATAATTAAATTCTGCGAACAAGAATAGTAATTGTAAAATCTTTTTTCAGCGAGCCGAAGTTGATGTGAGTTCGGTATCAAGAATTACAGTGAATGGACTTGTGAGATGCTAGGTGAACTTCTAAGGTATTAGAATAGTATCCGAAGCCGGGAGATTCCCGTTATAGAGTCAGGATATCGAGTTTTTCTCCGTATCTGAGTGAGTGAGACAGTAAGCTGTCTAATTTGGGTGGTACCGCGAAAGTAGCCTTTCGTCCCTTTATAGGGGATGATAGGCTTTTTTATATGCATTAAAAGGAGGGATACTTGATGTTGTGAAATCCTGATGAATATCATTGGTACAAAACAAACAGAAATAAAGGAGAGATTTATTATGGATTTAAGAAAAAACATATTTATAGCGCTACTGATAGCAATGGGCTATATAATGCATCAAGTTATACCTGGAACTATAGGAAGTATGAAATTTGATATAATGCTATCATTTATATTTGTTGCATTATTTATAGGCAGAGACTTTAAGAGTGTGATATTGACTGCTTTGTTAGGGGGCGGAATTACTGCATTAACGACAACCTTTCCGGGTGGACAGATACCTAATATAATTG
>Ga0154410_1020_pt2 | contig 11706 bp, 12 predicted proteins | sample RifGroB2_FD_115914 | JGI IMG/M metagenome (GOLD analysis project Ga0154410, IMG submission 115914) | Clostridiales bacterium GWB2_37_7
TTGTAATAGATTTAATGGGCATTTAGGAGACCAAAAATATTATTATAAATCTGCACATATATATCAGGCGGGAGTTAATTTTACTGGAAGTGACTGTGACAATGCTATAGGGTTTAATGGTGCACCCTGCTTAGATTCAGATGGTGGAGATTACGATTCAGACCCAGCCAATAGATTTTGCACTACATGGGCAATAGATGTAAATAGAACTGCAACATGTTCAGAGCTTGCAGGTCATAAAGCTTTGTATCATAAACATACAACCTATTCAGGTCCTACTGGATACTAATGCTAGTTAAAGGTATATAAATACTCGAATTTCACTTCATAATAAAAAACAAACAATAATTTAGGTATTAACAAAGAACAGACATAAGCGTTAATATTAGATAGGGCTTTTAAATAGTAAAGAATGTTGAATTTAGTACATATAGATTAATATTCTTTTCTGAATATTACAGACAAGCAACCGTGTAAACTAGAGAACCGCCGTATACGATAACCGTTTGTATGGAGGTGTGAGAGGTCGGTATATGAAATAATCATCTACCAACCTCTCAATTTTACTTTTTATAGCTATTATTCAACTCAACTATTTTAAGAATAACTTCAACAGCCTTAACCATTGAAGGTATTGGTATATACTCATATCTGCCATGGAAATTATGTCCGCCGGTAAATATGTTTGGAGTAGGCAGTCCCATATAGGTCAGTCTTGCACCGTCTGTACCGCCTCTGATAGCTCTTTGCTTTGGTTCTATTCCAACCTGCTCCATCGCTTTCTTTGCCATATCAACAATATGCATAACAGGCTCAATGTGCTCTCTCATATTGAAGTATTGATCCTCTAATTCCATATCAACAGTACCCGGGTCATATTTGGCATTAAGAAAGTTAACAATGTCTAGAATTAGCTTCTTTTTCTCATTTAGCTTAGGCTTGTCGTGGTCTCTGATGATCATATAAAGATAAGTATGTTCAATCTTGCCTCTTATGTCGTTTACATGGAAAAAACCTTCGTATTGCTCTGTATATTCAGGTTTTTGACCTGCAGGAAGCATAGCCATAAGCTCTGATGCGATGGAAATAGAGTTCACAAGCTTATCTTTCGCTGTACCAGTATGTATGCTTTTGCCATTAATATTGATTTTAGCATGAGCAGCATTGAAGTTTTCCATTTCAATTTCGCCAATTTCGCCGCCGTCGATAGTATAGGCAAAGTCTGCATTAAACTTTTTCACATCAAAATTATCCGCACCTTCACCTATTTCTTCGTCTGGAGTAAATGCTACTCTAATAGTGCCGTGTTTTATTTGTGGGTTATTTATCAAGTATTCTACAGCAGTAATGATTTCAGCTATGCCTGCCTTGTTGTCGGCCCCAAGCAGCGTAGTACCATCGGTAGTAATGATGTCCTGACCCTTGTAATTCTTAAGTACAGGATATTCTTTGGGTGACAATACCAAGCCGTTTTTCAGGATAATATCTTCACCATCATAATTACTGACTATTTGAGGATTTACATCCTTTCCTGAAGCGTCTAGGGCTGTATCCATATGTGCAATAAGACCAATCGTCGGAACCCCTATATCCATATTTGAAGGTAGGGTAACCATTATGTAGCCATTTTGATCCATTGACACATCCTTCATGCCTATTTGCTCCAATTCTTTTGCCAAGGTCTCGCCTAAAACTTTTTGTCCTGGGGTACTTGGTGTAGTCTTTGTGTCCATACTGGATTGGGTATCGTATTTAACATACTTTAAAAATCGTTCAACCACTCTTTCCAAAACAAATCATCCTTTCATAAAAGAAATTTAATATACAATACAATTATTGCAAATTGAGATTGTTATTACAATACTGATATAGAAAGTATTATGAAATAGTTACCATTTACTTATAAACCTTGAACAAGGTCTATAATTGCTGATTTCGAATAAAATTTATACAAAGATAGATTTTGGAGGTGTACAGCAGTGAAGGTATATGTAATTAACCGTAAGCTGATGACAAGAATTCTTATGACTATATTACTATTAGGAATAACTGTTATATACACGGCAGGAATTGAAAACGGTATGTTAAGCGTATTTATGAATAACAACAGGAAACTGCCGATTTATTCTGTTGATGTGCCTGAGAAAAAGATAGCCATATCCTTTGATGCAGCCTGGGGAGCAGATAAAACAGAAGATATATTAAAAATTCTTAAGGAGCATAATATTAAAACTACATTTTTCCTAGTTGGTTTTTGGGTGGATAATTTTCCTGAAATGGTAAAAAAAATAAGTGATGAGGGTCATGAGGTAGCAAATCACTCTGCACATCACCCCAAGATGTCAACTTTATCTAAGGAGCAAATAATAAAGGAGCTTAACTCTACCTCAGAGAAAATAGAAGCTATAACTGGTAAGCCAACAACTCTTTTGAGACCACCCTTTGGAGACTATAACAACAACTTGATTGAAACAGCTCAGGAACTGGGCTATCAGGTAATACAATGGGATGTGGATTCTTTGGATTACAAAGACTATGGCACACAGGCAATCGTAGACAGAGTGCTGAAAAAGGTGAAAAACGGATCCATAGTACTGTTTCATAACAATGCAACCTATACTCCGGAAGCCCTGCCACTCATCCTCCATGAGCTGCAAAAACAAGGCTATGGGATCGTGCCTATTTCAGAGCTGATTTATAAGGAGAATTACTACATAGACCATACCGGTAGACAGATACTTTTAGAGTAGCAATGTCATTGATGAAACATGAGGGACGCTGGGGGCAGCGTCCCTTACGCAAGTTATAGGAATGCTTATAGCGGCAGCCGCCCACAGTTGCAGCTTAAGGAATAAATATGACATATTATTTTAAATTTTGGGACATAAGCAGCACTTTCATAATACTATGTATAAAGGGGGTGCTTTTATGGATAAAGAGCTAAAAAAGGGTATCAAAAAACTGTTATTTTTGGATACTCTGCTGACATCCTCGGATTCACTATCAAGAATATTGGATGATGTGGAGGATGAACTGGAAGAATTTCTAGGAAAACCGAGAAAAAATGACTTCAATATAATAGATTTGTTAAAAATAAAAACACTTAAATAATTGCATACTGCTGTGGTTATACATAAAAAACAATTATCAGCGAATTATATATTTTAGACTATATATGATGCGAAAAAGAATTATCAATACAAATGCAGTAGAGGCATCTGCATTTGTATAATCGTAAATGAATTTTTCGCATCATATGAATCAAGGAAAATGTTTTGCACTTTGTGAGTTAATGTAAGATGTTTAAGTGCAAAACATATTATACATCAATAAGGGAGCTGATAGTATGTTTACTGACAATTTTGAGAAATTTGGTGTAACCGCAGATTGGAAAAAGGTACTTCCAGGAATGGTATATGTTGATTTGCAAGAGAGCAAAAGCAAGAAGGAAATATACAGTGCCTATAATAATGGCGCATCAGTGATTTTTACCACTCAAAATATTTCAAACCCTGAGCTTCCTGTGATTAAGGTAAATAATGTGTATGAGACTATGCTGCTCATGCTTGACAAGCATTTTCACAGTCCTCAAAACACAGTAAAACTTGTTGCAGTAAGTGGAAGCAATGACAAGGATATCATACTGGACTTGCTGTATAAAGTATTGGGAGAAAAAAATAGAAAGTTCAAGGCAGAAGAAGAAAAGGAATTTATGAAATATTTAAATTCCTTAAAGAGTATGACTGTAGAAGATATTTATGAGCGTCTTGATAAAATGGCTTCTATAGGGGAACACTTTATGCCAATTGTAGTTGACTATAAGCTTAAATATTTTAGATTCATTAACAGCTTTAGATTTGACTGTGCACTTATATCCGGGGTGAATAGTATGGACATGGTTGATAAAAATTATGTACTTGAAAGTATAAGAGGCTTTATAGCTCATATTCCTGAGAGCAAGCCCATAATTGTCAATAATGATGACGATCTGGTATTAAAGGCTTTGGGAGCAAGTAAAAATACAATTGTTATTACCTATGGTCTCAATAAAAAGGCTGCCGTAACTGCTACCAGCATAGATGTAAATCAACAAACAACCTTTAATTATTGTCTGCAAAGAAGCTTTTATACAAATAGCGGGAATTTATTGGAGCCCTTTGAAATGCCCATTACTATTAATATGCTTGGAAGTAAAAGCATACACAATGCATTAGCTGTAATAACCTGTGCGCTTTATTATGATATTGATATTAAAGATATTAAAGATGCTTTGCTGGGTTATGTTTCACCAAGCAGAAGATTTGAGATTTCCGATATAAAGGGCATTCGCATATTAGATAATTACTGCAGCAGTGCAGGAGATTTGGATAAAACCCTAGAGGGCTTACAGCTGTTAAACTATAATACGCTGGGATTACTACTGTCCGTAAACAAAACTGAAGATTGGCAGGATATGAATAGTATAATTAGAGTTATGAATCAGTGGAGCAGTATTTTGGGAATACATGAAGTCGTAATGTGCGGCTGTATAGATATAAACGAAAAGATAACGCCACTATCAATAAACGACATCAGGAAATTCAAAAAAGCACTCAATGACTTACCGCAAATTAGATATTTCGATAAATTGCAAAATGCAATTGCATATATGTCAACTTATATTAAAGATGGTGATTTACTTGTTTTGGCTGGAGGTGACGAAATGAATAATGCTAAGGGTATCTTGGAAGGTCAATTAAAGCGTGTCTTAAGCACCTTGCATTAAATAAATCAAAACTAAGTATAAAAATTTAGTAAATGATTCATATTGTTATGCTTGTATGAATATGTATAGTGTAGATTAAAACTCTAAAAAACACAAGAACAAGGAAGGGAGTGGGGTCTACATGACCGACAAGATAAGTGAAAACAATACAGTAACAATTGTTGGAACGGTTAAGTCAAAGCCTGAGTTTAGTCATGAGATGTATGGTGAGGGTTTTTATAATGTTCAACTTGAAGTGCCAAGATTAAGCGATATTTCGGATACTTTGCCTATTACAGTATCCGAGCGTTTGATTGCGGGGGTAGGGCTAGAGGTTGGCAGTAAGCTGGTTGTACTGGGACAATTAAGATCCTATAACAAGCTGTTGGATGGAAGCAACAAGCTTATACTGACAATTTTTGCTCGAGATTTAAAAAAGGATGACGAGGAAATAAAGAACCCAAATCAGATTTACCTTGATGGATTTATTTGCAAAAAGCCCGTGTACAGAACAACTCCCTTTGGCAGGGAAATCACTGATATGCTTATTGCAGTTAACAGACCTTATAATAAGTCAGATTACATACCAAGTATTGCATGGGGAAGAAATGCAAGATATTCAGAGAATCTTACTGTTGGTGACAGAATCAAGGTTTGGGGAAGAATACAAAGCAGAGAATATCAGAAGAAATTGAATGAAGATGAAGTAATAACTAGAACAGCTTATGAAGTATCTATTTCGAAAATGGAAATTGTCGACAAAGACAATAATGTTAGAGAATTTAATGAGGATGAGGAACAGGAAAACTAATGCTGAGGCGCTTTGCGGTATAACGCAGATGCGCTTTTGTTTTTTTGCGTAAATATGGTTGTACACTTTATTCAAACATAATATAATTGAATTATTGATTGATAAAGCTAGGGGGGGGACTATGAAGTTTATTGACAATATATATAATAGTAAATATAAATATATACTAATGATTTTGATGATAATTTTAGGGAGTGCAATTAGTGGGATCGCATTTAATCTGTTTATCATACCGAATAAACTGTTAAGTGGTGGAATAAGTGGTATTTCTCTAATTTTGAATTATTTGTTAAATACAAATACTGGTCTTATGATTTTCGTTTTTAATATTCCGATATTTATATTGGGATATAAGTTTGTTGACAGAGAGTTTGTTTTCTTGAGTTTGATAGGAATGATGACTTTTTCTGCTTGGATTGAAGTTTTTTCATTTTTAAGGGAAATCCATTTGGTACAGGATGTGATGTTAGCCAGTATATATGCAGGTGTATTGAATGGTATAGGTTTGGGTATAGTACTTCGAAATAGAGCATCTCAAGGCGGCATTGATATCATTGCAGTAATCGTTAAGAAGTATTTTTCTTTGAATATTGGCAGTACATCCATGATTATAAACACTTGTATCGTTATTGCGGCATCCTTTATTACAAATTTAAATATTGCAATGTACACCTTGATTTCAATGTATATATCTTCAACAGTGCTGGACAAGGTGCAGCAAGGCTTTGATCGAAGAAAGTCAGTAATGATTATTACAGATAAAGAAAAGCAGGTAGCGGAGGAAATATTTAAAAGACTTGTTAGAGGGATCACCTACTTGGATGGAGAAGGTGCCTATACGGGGGATAAGAAGAAAGTTATTTATTGTATAGTAAGCTTAAATCAGCTGGCAAAGCTTAAACAAATTGTAAGAGAAATTGACGAGCAAGCTTTTATTACAGTTAGTGATACAGCAGAGGTAATGGGTCACGGCTTTACAAATAGAGGAATATAGAAAGGGTGGCAAAGTAATTGGAAATATCAATTCGCAAAGAAACGCAAGGGGATTATGAACAAATTAGAGATGTTATCAAATCTGCATTCAAAGCTATTGGTGAACGCGATAATGAATTCAATGAATGGAATCTAGCAGAACGAATAAGAGAAAGTGAATACTATATTAATGACTTATCACTTGTAGCTGAAATTGGTGGTACTGTAGTTGGTCATATCATGTTCACACCCTTGAAGATTAAAGGCGACAAAGAATGCTATGAATCCTTGGATTTAGCCCCGGTTTCAGTGCATACGGATTTTCAAAGCCAAGGAATCGGAAAGTTATTGGTGCGCTCTGGTATAGAAATAGCTAAGCGATTAGGGTATAAGTCATTAATTGTAATGGGGGACCCTAAATATTACCAAAACTTTGGGTTTAAACTGGCTTCTGATTGGAAAATAGGTCTTAACAATAACTTCGATAGTAAATATCTTTTTGCATTAGAACTGGTTGAAGGTGGACTTGATGGAGTATCTGGTATAGTAGAGTATTGTCCGCCGTTTTATAATGAAAAAGGTGAGCTTATATAAAGCTATGAAAAAAGTCATGTACTGAAGTCAAATGCCAGTACATGACTTTTACTATTATTATTAGCCTCTCAGATCATCCAGGAGCTTCTTCTTGTCACCTTCCACTTCAGATGCCTTTTTAATCGCCCTTGCGGGTATGCCGGCAACAACTGTATCCGGCTCAACATCTCTTGTTACCACAGAGCCTGCAGCAACCACAGAGCCCTTGCCGACTCTGACACCCTCTAATACAACCGCATTGGCGCCTATCAATACATTGTCCTCAATGATAACAGGAGCGGCACTTGGTGGTTCGAGGACCCCTGCCAATACAGCACCTGCACCTATATGACTGTTCTTTCCTACAGTAGCTCTTGCACCAAGGACAGCATTCATATCTATCATAGTATTTTCACCAATTTCAGCACCAATGTTAATCACTGCGCCCATCATAATGACTGCATTTTTATGTATAGTAACCATATCTCTAATCACTGCGCCGGGTTCAATTCTAGCTTCTATATGTCTGGTATCCAGCATAGGTATGGCAGAATTGCGTCTGTCAAACTCAATATCAAATTTGTTTATTTTGTCTTTATTTGACTTAATGAAGGCTTCAACCTCTGTGCTTTCACCCATGAGTATCCAAAAGCTTTCATTGCCGTATTTCTTGATATTGCCTGTGTCAATACCCTCAAGTACACCATCGATGTAAGCTTTTACAGGAGTTGACTTCTTGGCTTGTTTTATAAAAGCAGCAATTTTATAGGGATCATCTAAATCGATATTGTTGTTCATTATATCATCTCCTTTAGCATTGATTTCATATCAAATATTCCTTTTCGCTTGTCTACTATATATTCTGCAGCTTTTAAGGCTCCCATACCAAATACATCCCTAGACATTGCAGTATGTTTGATTTCAATAATTTCATCCTTACCTGCAAAGTATACAGAGTGCTCTCCTGGGATGGTGCCGCCTCTAATCGCAGATATGCCTATTTCATTATTCTTACGTTTTTCTCTTTTTTGAGAGCGGTCATAAATAAAATCCATAGAGTGATCCAATTGCTGATTTATTTCATTGGCAATCATGAGTGCAGTGCCGCTGGGAGCATCCTTTTTTTCATTGTGATGCTTTTCCAGAATTTCAATGTCAAAGCCAAAACTTAACTTAGCGGCAGCCGTTCTTGCCAACTCTAACAGTACATTTATTCCCAAGGACATGTTTGCTGACATAAAAATCGGTAAAAGCTCAGCAGTTTGAGCCACTTTTTGATAATCATCAGGAGACAGCCCTGTTGTCGCCAATACCAAGGCTGTCTTTCTGCTTTTACAAAAATCAAGTAGTTCAGTTAATACATCCGGATTAGAGAAATCAATTACAACATCGATTTTTTCCTTCACATCTGTATAATTTGTATAAACAGGGTAGGGGTTGCTGTATTTATCAGGCTGTCTGGAAATACCGGCAGCAATCGTTATATTGTCAAAACTAGCTGCAAGCTTGGATATAACCTGACCCATTTTACCATTGCAGCCACTCATTAGTATATTTATCACTAAATCTACCCCCTAAGCTGGTAGCCATAATCAACAAGTGTTTTCTTGAGATATTCCAGGTTTTTATCAGTCATATCAACAAGCGGCAGTCTTAATTCTCCGACCTCGTGTCCTAGTAAATTCATAGCCGTTTTTACTGGAATGGGGTTTACTTCACAGAACAATGCATCATTAAGAGCCTTGATATCTAATTGAAGCTTCATCGCTGTTTTTACATCACCTTCAAGATATTTTATGACCATGTCATGCATGACCTTGGGGTCTACATTGGCAACAACGGAAATAACGCCAATGCCTCCAACTGAAAGAAGAGGTACCACCTGATCATCATTGCCTGAATACATATAGAAGTCATCATTGCAGAAGGTTCCGATCTCAACAACTTGACTTATGTTGCCGCTGGCCTCTTTGACTGCCACGATGTTTTTGTGCTGTGAAAGAGTTTTTAATGTATCGGCATTGACATTGAGTCCGGTTCTGCCAGGTACATTGTAAACGATAATTGGTATATTAACAGCATCGGCAATTGCAGTATAATGTGCAATCAAGCCTTTTTGTGTAGTTTTATTGTAGTAGGGAGTTACGCATAATAATCCATCACAGCCAACACTTTCTGCATATTTTGAAAGCTCAATGGAGTGATGTGTGTCATTGCTGCCTGTGCCTGCAATAACTGGAATTCTACCTGCTATTTTCTCCACAGTAAACTTAAATGCTTCCTTTTTTTCATCATCTGACATTGTAACCGACTCACCTGTTGTACCACAGATTATTATGGCATCCGTGCCTTGTTCAACTTGCCAGTCTAGGAGCTTTCCAAGTTTATCAAAATCAACACCATTCTTGCTAAAAGGGGTAACGATAGCAACGCCAGAACCTTTAAATAAAGCCATTTTATTTCCTCCTTAATTAATAAAAGAATAGATATTTTTATAAAAGGCTACAATATATTAAACCAATACGTAAAAACGTATTATATATATATTATGAAACAAGAGCGTGATTGCTATATTAAACTAAATTTTTTTTCACTAGCAGCTCAGCAATTTGTACTGCATTTGTAGCAGCGCCTTTTCTTATATTGTCAGAAACAACCCACATATTCATTCCATAGTCTACAGAATCATCTCTTCTGATTCTTCCTATAAACACTTCGTCCTTGCCGGCTGCATCGATTGCAAGCGGATAAACATTGTTTGCTACATCATCCTGAATCACGATGCCCGGGCTGTTCTTCAGCAGTTCTCTTAGTTCATTTATGTCAAAATCATTATAGAATTCAACATTTACTGACTCAGAGTGGCTATTGAATACAGGGACCCTTACTGTTGTAGCAGTGATCTTTAGGCTTTGGTCTCCGATTATTTTTCTTGTTTCTTGAATCATTTTCATTTCTTCCTTAGTATAGCCGTTTTCTGTAAATACATCAATGTGAGGTAAACAGTTATTGGCTATTGGATGAGCGTAGAACTTATGTGGATTGCCTTTTAGACCTGCCTCCAAGTCTGTTACTCCTTTTACACCGGAGCCTGACACAGCTTGATAAGTTGAATATACAATCCTTTTGATTTTGTATTTTTCATGCAGGGGCTTAAGTGCAACAACTGCTTGTATTGTGGAGCAATTTGGATTTGCTATGATTCCTTTATTCCATTCGACATCATTTGGATTGACCTCAGGTACTACTAGAGGTACGTCATCACTCATTCTCCAAGCACTACTGTTATCAACAACTGTAACGCCTTTTGAAGCTGCAATTGGAGCATATTTTAAGCTTATATCCCCACCTGCCGAGAATAGAGCGATATCTATATCTCTGTCAAAAGATTGCTCTGTCAGCTCTTCTACTACGTATTTATTGCCATTGAACTCAATTTCATTTCCTGCTGATTTGGACGATGCAAATACATAGAATTTATCTATAGGAAATTTCCTTTCTTCCAATACTTTTAGGAAAGTGTTTCCTACCATACCTGTAGCACCTACTACAGCAACATTTACTTTTTTCATTTTACGTTACCTCCTTATACATTAATTCATTATTCTTATTATGCAAAAAAACTTACTTTATAGACTATTTTATTATACCATTTATTAAAAAGTACATGAAATAAACAAAAAAAATAGTTGCATGTAAAAAAATATATGTATATTTAATAAGTTTTATTTATTTTAATACAATTTTATAGCTATGACAATATTAATATTCAATATTATTTGATAAAAAGAATATTGTGTTATAAAATCAGAATATATAATTTAAATCAAGCTATAGGCAGATATGATTTTAATATAGAACGAGGTGGAATTGTGATAAAGATAGAGAATGATATTTTGAATTTAAAGAAGCATATTGTAGATGTTAGAAGAGCTCTTCACCAAATTCCTGAATCAGGACTTCAAGAAAATGAGACGACTGATTATATTTTGGGGTATCTGGCGAAACTAGGGTTGACGGTAGAGCGAGGAGTATCCGGTACAGGAGCAATTGCTTATTTAGAAGGCAGCATAGGAAAAAGAACAATAGCATATCGTGCAGATATTGATGCGCTATCAGTTGATGAGCAAACAGGTGTGGAATATTGTTCAACAAAGCCAGGCTATATGCATGCCTGCGGTCATGATGGTCATACGGCTATACTGTTGGGCTTCGCAAATTATGCGGCACAGCATCGTAATTCTATTAAAAACAATTTGTTATTTATATTTCAACCTGCTGAGGAAGGACCGGGTGGAGCAGAAGCCATAGTAAATGCAGGTATTTTGGAAAAATACAAAGTAAGTAATATTTTTGGATTACATATTTATCCAGAGGTAGAAGAAGGATTAGCTGCATGCAGACCAGGAGCTATGATGGCGCAAACAGGAGAGTTTGATATACAAATTAAAGGCAAAAGCGCCCATGGTGCTATGCCCCACAAGGGCAGTGATGCTTTACTTGCTGCCGCATCTACTGTGACAGCTCTTAATACTGTCGTAAGCAGAAATGTTGACCCACTGGAGGCAGCTGTTTTGACTATTGGAAGATTTGAAAGCGGTGAAAG
>Ga0154410_1045_pt6 | contig 11667 bp, 13 predicted proteins | sample RifGroB2_FD_115914 | JGI IMG/M metagenome (GOLD analysis project Ga0154410, IMG submission 115914) | Clostridiales bacterium GWB2_37_7
AACCTTTGATGCTCCCCTGCTGTATGCTTCGATACCAACGCCTCCTGTACCTGCAAACAGATCCAAAAAAGCACAATCCATTAAACTTGTTCCCAGCATATTGAATAGGGATTCCTTTACTCGATCAGAGGTAGGTCTAATATCCATACCCTCCAGCTTTTTCAGCTTTCTTCCTCTGAATTCACCTGAAATAATTCGCAAAAAAAGCCCTCCTTTTCGACATTAATTCCATTTTATCACATATAATCTGGTTTGAAAACTTTTATAAATTTTGACGATAAAATATTTAAAAAAACAAACTATGTCGAAATATAATATATTATTAAAAATCTTAAGTAATTTGCAGATAGCTTATACTTTCAGATTTAGCATTTATTATATCTTTTATTCCTGAATAAAAGAATTACAATTTGTGCAATATATCTTTAGGGATATTAGTTCATGAGAAATCAGGATTTTAAATCTTGATGATCGGCAGACTATCTGCCAAACTATAATTCCCAATAGAGCTCTTCCTTCAATTTCTCCTCTCCCGATACTGGTGATTTTATCACCAGTATTTTTAATTTAAAATGAATTGCATGAACAAAAAAAATGACACTGCATATGCAGTGTCATTTACTTGGATATTATCTTCTTGTATAAGTTGTAGTAGTTGTTGACATATTTCTTTCAGCTTGCTCAATAAGTCTTCTTACCATTTCGCCGCCAACACTTCCACATTCTCTAGCTGTCTTATCTCCATTGTAACCACTGAAATCAATACCGAATTCTGATGCGATTTGATCTCTGAAGCTTCTTAAAGCCTGTTTTGCTTCAGGAACTAAAGTTTGATTATTGTTTGAACTATTTCTTGCCATTATGTAGCACCTCCATTTAATTTTATAGTATTAATTTGTCTTTTTTGCAACTTTTTAAACCATGTAATTTATAACCAAAAATGCAAAAATAGACAGTTATAGAAGTGCCTGTAATCTTCACCTAATTTAGTGCAATTTCTTCTAAAATTCTATTAAAACGTGCATCAAGTTCTTTTTTCATTCTCTGATATTCCGGTTCATCCAATTTTCCAGAGTCATATAAGTATTCTACTGCATCTCTTGACAGCTTAAGCAGAGCTGTATCATTTAATATATCCGCAATCTTTAGCTCAGGCAGTCCATGCTGTTTTTGCCCTAAAACCTCTCCTGCACCTCTCAGCTCCAGGTCCTTCTCTGCAATATCAAAGCCATTTTCTGATTTTGTCATATATTTGAGTCTTTCAACAGCAATTTTACTGTCAGTATCAGAAACCAATATACAATAAGACTGATGCTCTCCTCTTCCTACTCTTCCGCGAAGCTGATGTAACTGTGCCAAACCAAAGCGATCTGCATTTTCTATTGCCATTATGGTGGCATTGGGTATATTTACCCCTACCTCAATTACTGTTGTAGCAACCAAAATATGTATCTTACCCTGTCGCATATCCTCCATAATTAGATTTTTCTCATCGGCTTTCATTTTACCGTGCAGCAAGCCTACATTATAGCCTTTGAAGTACTTATTCTGCAACTCATCTCTGTACTTAGTAGCAGAGTTTAGTTCCAGCTTTTCCGATTCCTCAACCAAGGGGCATACAAAATATGCTTGACGCCCTTGATCCAGCTCTTTCTTTACAAAATCATAGAACCTCTCTTTTTTTGAGGAATCTATAAAATAAGTCTCTATCTTTTTTCTGCCCGGTGGCAGTTCATCTATCAAGGAAACATCCAGATCTCCGTAAAATATCAAGGTTAAGGTTCTTGGAATAGGTGTTGCAGTCATAACCATTATATCAGGATTGCTGCCTTTATCAGAAAGTGCCGTTCTCTGTCTCACTCCAAAGCGATGCTGCTCATCTGTAATAACCAGGCCTACCTTTGCAAATTCAACCTTATCTTGAATCAAAGCATGTGTTCCTATAATGATATCTGCTTCGTGGTTATTGACTCTCTGCAATACAGCATTTTTCTCCTTGGCAGACATACTGCCTTTGAGCAGCTCGATTCTGATGCCTGTGCCTTCTAAGAGACACTTAAAAGTCAAATAATGCTGTTCAGCCAATATTTCAGTAGGCACCATCATTAGGCTTTGAAAACCATTTCTAGTGCATTTATACATCGCCAGCAATGCAACAATTGTTTTACCTGAGCCAACATCTCCCTGCACCAGTCTGTTCATTGGCTTGTTCTTTTCCATATCTATAAATATTTCCTCCACAACCTTCAGTTGAGCATTCGTCAGTTGAAAAGGCAGTTTGTGTAAAAAAGCTCTTTCATCATATTCCTTAAAAACTATTCCATGTTCTTCTATGCTGTACATCCTTTTGATATGAATAAGACCTGACTGAAGTATAAAAAGTTCTTCAAACTTAAATCTTTTGACAGCCAGCTTCATATTAAACATCGTCTCAGGAAAATGCAAATTGTTTACACAAAAATTGATTTCAGAAAGCTGATACCTTTTACGAAAATCCTCAGGAAAAATATCAGTAAGCTTACCCGCAGTGAGCTCCAATGCATTAAAAACCGCCTTACGGATGTCCTTATGGGTCAAACCCTCAGTAAGTGGGTATTCAGGAACAATACGCAATAGATTGACACTAGCTGAGCTTGCTGTTTTTTCAAATTCAGGCGATTCCATAACCAAATCCTTGCCCATTTGCTTCACCTTCCCATAGAAAAACAGCTCATCTCCTTGCTTAATATTATTTTTGATAAAACGGTTATTGAACCATACAATGTTGATACCTCCGGTTTCATCGCTGACAGCCAGCTTTATAACCAGAACACCCTTTTTACTTCTGATTTCCAAAGGCTTTGCATCTACAGTAGCCCTTATTGTATATAGGTATTCAGGTAGCAAGTCCCGTATATCTGTAATGATGCTTTTATCCTTGTAGCCTCTAGGATAATGATAGAGCAAATTCTCCACCGTCTTAATTCCCAGCTTATGAAACAGCTTTGATTTTGCAGGTCCTATACCCTTTAGACTTTGTATTGGAATATTTTGAATGATCATTTGCATCCCTCTTACATCTTTCGTATTAAAACAAATGCGTAAGCTCTATTGAGTTACGCATTTTGGTATATGATAATTATAACAAGATTTATTGAAAGTTTTTTGCACTTGTTGCAAAAAACTACCCAAGGCGTTTCAACGAGGCAGGAGGATATATGCCCACCTCCTGTTGCTGAAATCGGAACCCGCCACTTATAGAAGTGGGGACATATTTTTGCCTCGTTATAATATTTATTCTACTGAAATGATATAATAGTAAAGCGGCTGTCCTCCAAAATGCATATCAACCTCACACTCCGGATAGGTTTCCTGAACATATGCGGCTAGCTTACCAGCTTCCTCCTCGTTGGTTTCCTGTCCGTAATAAATGGATACCAAGGATGAATCTTCATCGATCATATTTTCCAGCAGTTCTTTGAACACTTCTGGTACAGTTTCTCCCACCTTATCAATCTTACCCTCTATTAGTCCTAATATGTTGCCTTCTTCTATATTAATGTCATCGTAGGTAGAATTTCTGACGGCATAAGTTATCAAACCTGTTTTTACACCCAAAATTGATTTCTCAATTTTCTTGGTGTTTTCCGCTGAACCTTTGTCAAAATCCAGAGCCATCAAAGCAGCAATTCCCTGTGGAATCGTCTTTGTTGCGGCCACTATTACATTTTTGTCTGACAGTGACTTTGCTTGATTGGCAGCCAGTATGATATTGCTGTTATTTGGAAGAATTATTATATTTTCTGCATTTATTTTGTTTATACATTTTACAATATCCTCAGTGCTGGGTTCATTGTTTGCCCCCCTTCTATGATCTCATCTACACCAAGGTCCTTGAATATGCTTGCAATTCCACCCCCCATGGTTACAGCAACAACACCGTATTTTTGCGGTTCAGCTTGCACTGCTTGTGAAACAGGCATTTCATCAAGCATCTCTCTGTGCTGCTCTCTCATATTATCAATCTTAATTTTAGAAAGCTCACCATACTGCAAAGCTGTTTCCAGCACCTTACCGGGATTATTGGTATGAATATGAACCTTTACAATCCCGGCTCCGCCGACAACCACTTGTGAATCTCCCATATCTTGCAAGAGATCCTTATAGCTTTCCAAATCTATTTTATCTGTCTTTATAAAGAACTCAGTACAATAGCCAAAGGTGATATCCTCTGTATTAAAAAATTCTTGTACCTGTGAATGTTCCGATTCTAGTTTATTTCCGCCTTCTACAAGCGCCAATATTGAATCTGTCTTAAGTGCGTGAATCATGCCATCCAATATGCATATAAGTCCTTTGCCGCCGGCATCTACCACCCCTGCATTTTTTAGCACTGCCAGCATTTCCGGGGTCTTGTCCAGAATTTCATTAGCCTTATTTATCAATACCTCGAAAAACTCAATTAGATCTGTATTTTTATCTTTTTCTCTTATGGCATATTCTGCAGTTTCTCTGATAACCGTCAAAATCGTGCCCTCTGTTGGTTTCATAATTGCCCTATAAGCTGTATCGGAACCTTCCATAAAGCTGTCTGCTAAAGCTGCGACGCTTAACTCATCATGCTTCTTCACACCCTTTGCAAAGCCTCTGAATATCTGTGATAATATAACGCCTGAGTTGCCTCTGGCACCCATCAAGGTTCCATTGGCAGCTGCTTCAAATACATTGTGTATATCTATATTTGTTAAGCTATTGATTTCCTTTACAGCTGAAGACATGGTCAAGGACATGTTTGTTCCTGTATCACCGTCCGGTACAGGAAATATATTTAGTGAATTAACCATATTTTTATTATTTTCTAAGTTATTGGCCCCCGATATAATCATATTTCTGATGGTTGAACCATCAATTTTATTTATAGTCAAAACGCAAACCTCCTTATACGAGTTAAACTCTAACACCTTGTATATTCAAATTTACTCTTTTTACCTTTAAGCCTGTTATGTTTTCCAAGGTATATTTTACCTTACTGATTATGTTATCCGCAACAGTAGATATTTTGGTGCCGAATTTAACTATTACAAAAAGGTCTACTATGATATCCTCACCCTCAGTTGTTATTTTTACGCCCTTATTTAGATTATCTCTCCTCAGAAGCACTACTAAGCCGTCTTTTGCATTTTTTGATGCCATTCCTACAAGACCGTAGCATTCAATTGTAGCAAGTCCAGCTATATTGGCTAATACATCATCAGATATGTAAATTTCACCAAATTTATTGCTTAATTTTGCTGGCATTTTTACTCCTCCTTATAAACTAACCTTTGCTATTTTGCATGTATTTTATAGAAATTCATATATTTTTAGGTAATTAATTATATTCTATTATATATATATATAATCTTCAACAAATAATATTATACGCTTTCGTTATTCCTTGATTTATTGTTAATTATACATTAAAATTTCTGATAGAAAACTATTTTGAATGTTATAATAATTATTGCTAATAATAATACTTGTAAGGGTTTTATTTAAAATACCACGGAACTATAAATATAATTTGCAACATTTTATTGCCAATTTCTATACTTTATGATATCATATTATTGTTTTAGTTGGACAGTCCGCAGCTGAAGGAGGTGTATATACATGGCAAGACATTGCGAAGTATGCGAAAAAGGCATGATTTCTGGAAATAAAGTGAGTCACTCAAATAGACATACAAGAAGAGTTTGGTTACCAAATATAAGAACTGTTAGAGCTATTGTGAACGGCACTCCAAAGAGAGTTGATGTTTGTACAAGATGCTTGAGATCAGGTAAGGTTCAAAGAGCAATATAATAAAAGCGCGTAATTCGCGCTTTTTATTATTTTTGTATATTCATTTGATTTATATATTTCGTGCTATACAATTTACAGTCACTAAAATAGCACGAAATATTATCCACTGTTTAAAATGCATAGGAACATCAGAATCTTCCTTAAACAAATGTTCCGACCATGCATTTCATAAAAGGCTTCCTTAATCTAAAATCCTTTCATAGAAGCCTTTTTTATAAATCGTACAAAGTACCTATTTACCAATGTAAAAACTTTAGTGCGATTTATATAGACTGCTTATGCAGTTTTTTATTAACACTTCAAGAGATAGACTCCAGCGCAAATCAAGCAAATAGCAGAAAATAATATCCATCCAATGATTGGTACAGTAATTGCCAAAAGTATTCCTATGCCTGTGGCAAGTACAAGTATTCCAATTACCTTTTTTCTCCTTCTAATGCTCATATACATCCCCTCCAAAAGCAATATGCATTAATAGCTGGAATAGTAATAAATCAAATACAGCATAAAAACTCCTATCATGGCCAGCATTGTATAAAAAAGCCAATTCGGAGAAAATCTTGATATCAGCATGATTCCAGATAACAAAGCAAGCAATCCTGATATTTTTTTGTATGTATATCTCATATAATCACCTACTCTATTATATTTTTATTGTATAGGAAAGTATAACTTTCCTATACAATAAAAAAAGCTCTACACAATATAATACTCGTGTAGAGCCTAAAATGAGTCTGTCTTATAACAAGATTTATTAAAAGTTTTTTGCACTTGCTGCAAAAAACTACCCAAGGCGTTTCAGCGAAGCAGGGGGATATATGCCCACCTCCTGTTGCTGAAAACGGAACCTGCCACTTATAGAAGTGGGGGACATATTTTTGCCTCGTTATAAAATTTTAATCTCTAGATCTTATTACAATCATATAACCTGTTTCTATGTTCAATGACACCATGCTTTCTTTGAACACATTACTGACACCATAGGGATTACCGATCTCCATAACTGCATTTTGCAGCGGATAATAAACCCCCTCAAGGTTTATTCCTTCAACCTTACTGCTTAACGGCAGCAAAGACAATAAATCACCTTTGTTCCCTAGCAGCTTTATTCCATCCTTTACTACATACACCTCATTGTTTTCATCAGCAATACATGCAATTTTACCCTTATCGGCTGCCAGCTTAAGTATGCTTATATTGCCTAAGGTATGGTCCAGCCTCGATCCTGTTGCACCCAGAAGCAAAATTTCATCACAATGCTCCATTGCAAATTCCAGACAAATATGTGTATCTGTCTTATCCTTTTCAGCGTTGAACTGAATGATAGGTACATTTTTACTTTTATAATATTCTATGTATTCTCCTCTTGAAGAGTCCAAATCTCCTATTATAACGTCAGGCGTGATGTTCATATGATATACATGTCTAGTACCTCCATCAGCGCATATGATCTTGTCCACCTGTTGGAGCTTCTCTTTACAGCTATCATAGTCTTGAATGCTGCCATTGCAAATAATTGCTGCTTTCATATTTAAACCCTTACTGCTCCCTTCAATTTCTTTATAGCAAAAGCTGGGTCAGGAGCATTAAATACAGCAGAGCCTGCTACAATTACATTAGCACCGCAGCTTACTACCTCTACTATATTTTCAAGACCGATTCCGCCATCCACTTGGATGTCTATATTTAAATTCTTCTTATTCATCATGTCGCGTAAGGTTTTAATTTTATCTAAAGTAGCTTTTATGAAATTTTGACCTCCAAAACCCGGATTTACACTCATAAGAAGTACCATATCCAAATCCTCTAAGACATAGTCTAATACATTTAGAGGTGTCGCAGGATTCAAGGATACTGCAGCTTGACAGCCTTCCTTCTTAATCATTTGAATAAGTCTGTGCAAATGTGTTGTTACCTCTGCATGAACCGTGATGATATCCGCTCCTGCTGCGGCAAAATCACTGATATAATTTTCTGGATTGCTTATCATCAAATGAACATCAAAGCCCATCTTGCTTACCCTACGCAGGCTTTTAACCACTGGTACCCCTATAGTGATATTTGGAACGAAATGCCCGTCCATAACATCTATATGCAGCAAATCTGCGCCTGCAGCCTCTACCATTTTTATATCTCTTTCCAAATTGGCAAAGTCTGCAGACAATATAGATGGTGCTATCTTAATCATTTAATACCTCCTAATTTCCTTTAGTTCTTTCAACAAGCTGATGTAATATTCATATCTTATTTTTGATATATACCCCTCATGCAGCGCTGCCTTGACACCGCACTGCGGTTCTGTATCATGCAGACAGCGAGAAAATTTGCAGTTTGTGTGCTGCTCAAACTCCGGAAACAACAGCTGCAGCTTTTCTGCTTCTATATTATTTAATAACTCCAAGGATGTAAAACCTGGTGTATCAGCTACTCTGCCACCTATCTCCAGATTTATAAGCTCTGCATGTCTGGTCGTATGAGTTCCTCGATCTATTTTTTTGCTTAAATCTCCTGTTTTGAGAACTAACCCTGTCTGTACAAGGTTTAACAAGGATGATTTACCGGCACCTGAAGGTCCTGCAAATACAGTTGTCTTATTTTTAAGAGCAGCTTTTAGCTCTTCTATGCCTATCTGCTGCTTCGTGCTGGTCAGTATTACACTATAGGGTACAGTGCTTAGCATTTCCACTACAGCTTTGTAATCCTGATTTTCATCCAAATCAATTTTATTTATGCATACAATTATTTTGATTCTAACGTATTCTGCATAAAGTAAAAACTTTTGAAGCAGCGACATATTGATGTCAGGACTTTTGGCTGCAAAAACCATCATCACCTGATCAACATTGGCTATGGCAGGTCTTATCATTTCATTTGTTCTTGGGTGGATATTCAATATATAGCCTTGCCTGTCATCAACCTCAATATCAGCAATATCTCCTACCAAAGGCGTAATTTTTTCAAGTCTGAACTTACCTCTTGCACGGCATTCATAAACGTCCTCACCGGTATCAATATAATAAAATCCGCCGATGCCCTTTGTTATGACACCTATTTTCATAGAAAAACTCCTCTTTTACCCTATTTGAATTCGTACTCCACGCTTTGTTTTAATTCACCATCAATATATATTTCGAATACAACCTTGCCATCTCCTGTAATTGGAACTTCCAAGGGACTCTCAGTTGAGTTGTGATAACCTTCATAAATTCTTTCTATGATGTTATTCTGTATTTTATGAACCACTACCCTCATTCTTTCCTGATCCTTTGGAAGAGGTATAGATAGTAAGAGCGGAAGCGTGTTGCTGATTTCCTTCCCTTTGCTTACCGTAAAGTCTACTACGCTTTTTCTGTTAACTTCTGTTCCAGGAGTGATGCTTTGTTCTATAATTGCATCCGTTTTATATACATTACTGTTTGCATAAGTTATATTGCCCAGTATTAAATCCTTATCAATTAAGTCAGTCTTCACTTCGTCAATGGTTTTGTCTATGTAATTTGGCATTAGGAATTTCTCTGGTCCGATACTTATTACATAATCAATTACTTTGCCTTCTTCAACGGTTGTACCTGCAGCTATACTTTGCTCTATCACAATACCATTTGGATATTCGTGATATTTCTGATCTACTTTGCCTTCTACCAAGCCTTCCTTTTCTAATATCAAATCAACCTTGTCATAGCTTTGCCCTATCAAGGAAGGAACCACTACCTTACCGGGACCTTCACTTATGGTAACTCTGACTGGATTTATAAGCTTATTCTTCTCATTTGCCATTGGATCTTGCTTTACAATCTGACCTGCAGGTACATCCTTATTCGTTACTCGGTCTGTTACCTTCAAAGTTAAACCAACCTCGGTGAGTTTTTGAATTGCTTGCTGCTCTGTAAGATTTTTCAAATCTGGTACCACAGCTTCTTTCACACCAAAGAAATTAACCAAGCCTAGAATGATTCCGCCAACTGTCAAAGCAAGAATCAAGCCTCCAACTACAGCCAAAACAGTCATTTTAGTATGTTTTTTCTTATTGTCTTCCTTAGGACTTTCTTCTGACACATTGTAATGTCTACCACTGTTCTCAAAGGTATTTTTTGCATTTGCTCCTGTTTCTGATCCATTTTGCTCAAATTTTATGGGTCTAATAACTCTTGTGTTTTCATCTGTAAACTTACTTCTTTTTACAAAATCACCATTCGGCATTACAAGAGACTGCCTTAAATCGCTTATAATCTCAGCCATACTTTTATAGCGATTATTAACATCCTTATCCATGCACTTTAAAATAATATCATTAATACTTTTTGGTATTCTCGGGTTGATATCTGAAGGTTTGACAGGCTCCTCCTGTATATGCTTTAAGGCTACAGCTATAGGAGATTCTCCTTCAAAGGGCAGTCTTCCTGTCAACATCTCATACATTACAACACCTAAAGAGTATATGTCTGACTTTTCATCTGTGTAGCCGCCTCTAGCTTGCTCCGGAGAGAAATAATGCACTGAACCTATAACATTACCTGTGTTGGTTATCGTGCTAGAGGAAACTGCGCGAGCAATTCCAAAATCAGTTACCTTAACAGAATTGTCCTCTTTGATTAAAATATTGTGTGATTTTACATCTCTATGTACAATGTGGTTTTTATGTGCATGCTCCAGTGCTGAAGATATCTGAATCGCAATACTCGTTGCAAAATCCACTCCAATAGAACGCTTTTGTTTTATTAGATCCTTAAGGGTCTGTCCCTTAATATATTCCATAACAATATAGTATACATTATCTTCCATACCAACATCATAAATTCCGACAATGTTAGGATGGGATAAGCTTGCAGCAGCTTGAGATTCTCTTTTGAACTTCTTTACAAATTCCTCATCTTCCGTAAATTCAGCCCTAAGTATCTTAACAGCAACAAATCGTTTTAGCAGTCTGCATTGAGCCTTATAAACCAATGCCATACCGCCTCCGCCTATTTTTTCCATTATTTCATATCTATTGCCCAACACCTTACCTATCATTGCAGTCACCACCTTTATTATTATGGATAACTACCACGGTAATATTATCATAGCCCCCATTTTCCTTGGCCTTATTTATCAAATTATCACAGGCTTGCTCTACATCTTTTGCTTTAAGAACCAGCTCCATAATTTCATCGTCTTTAATAAGATTAGACAAGCCATCAGTACATAGCAATACATAATCGCCTTCCATTATTCCCTGCTTGCCCAAGTCTACTTCTATATCATATTCTGTACCTAATGCTCTGGTTATAATATTCTTTTGAGGATGACTAAAGGCCTCCTCCGGTTTTATTGTACCCTGTTTGACCAGCTCAGCTACCAAAGAATGATCCTCTGTCATCTTCGTTATAATATTTTTTCTTATTAAATAAATCCTGCTGTCTCCGACATGTCCATAAAAAAGATTGCTGTTCTTTATCAATATCATGGATAATGTCGTTCCCATACCTACACATTCTCTATTTAATAGAGATTTCTTGTATATCTTTTCATTGCTGTAATATATGGCATTTCTTATCAACTCGAATATTTTATTTTCTGATGTATCTTTTTCCGTTAACACACTTATGTATTTTTCTTGTATGAATTCAACAATCTCTTCTACTGCCATCGAGCTTGCCACTTCACCTGCGTTTCGTCCACCCATCCCATCTGCAACGATGCAAAGATACAAATCCGCTGCCGGATTTTCTAATTTAAGCAAGTCATTTAGACTTAAGCACAAAAAATCATCTTCATTAACCTTTCTTACTAGTCCGATGTCACTTCTACCCGCTGACCTCATTCAATCACCTCAAACCAAGTTTGTTTTTGTATAAAAAAATA
>Ga0154410_1071_pt10 | contig 11623 bp, 16 predicted proteins | sample RifGroB2_FD_115914 | JGI IMG/M metagenome (GOLD analysis project Ga0154410, IMG submission 115914) | Clostridiales bacterium GWB2_37_7
CTGCCTGATAATTTTATGAGTTTGGAGCATTTGGAGCATTTGGTCAGTATCAAGGACAATACCGAGCTTTACCTTGCTCTTCCTCAAATGATGGATGAGCTGCAGTTTGACATGATTGATCATTACCTCCAGAAGCATGGTCACCTTTTTGATGGGCTATTGGCAACCAATCTCGGAGCTATTAAAAAATATAGCGGCAAATACAAGCTGATCGCTGATTATAACTTAAATATATACAACCACAAAGCTGTAGAGTTTTATAAGGGGATTGGCGCAGAACAATTTACTGCTTCTGTAGAAGCTAAAATAAATGAGCTTGCCAAATTTCTAGCAGCAGTCAAGGAGTCTATAGAGCTTATAGTTCATGGACCTATAAGGGTTATGTATTTGGATCTGAATTTGTATGACAATGTAAATGCATTGCAGCCCGTTGAGGCATCAGACAATAAATTTGTGAACAACCATGTGCTGGTTATGTTGCATGAAAAAGGTGAAAATCCTGTTTATATAGATCAATACAATAAAAATCATCTTTTCACCACAAAAGAGCTGTGTCTGCTTCCAATACTAGAGGATTTGAGTCTTAATAAGCTTACTAGTCTCCGTATCGAAGGACAGACTTATAATCTTGATGAATTGAAATATATCATAGAGATTTATCAGAAGGCCATTGCAGAAAAAGCAAGCTGCAGCAAACTATATCAAGAAATGAAATCCTGCAGAGCAGGCTTTACCTTAGGTGCTCTGTCATATAAATTTGATTTGGATTAGAAGGTGTTATGATGAACTATTTAGGACCAGAGGATATTCTAAAGAAAAGACAGCAATACTTTTTCCCTGCCACTTCAGCATTTTACAAGGAGCCTCCACAAATTGTAGGTGGATCTATGCAGTTTCTGTTCGACCACAACAACAAGAGATATGTGGATTTCTTTGCAGGCGTGTCTGTTTTGAACTGTGGACATTCCAACCCTGAAATACTAAAGGAAACCATAGCACAGCTCAACAAAATGCAGCACACCACTACTCTATACCTTACACAGCCCATGGTGGAGCTGGCAGAAAAGTTGGCAGGCATACTTCCCGGAAATATCAAAAGAACCTTCTTCTGCGTAACAGGCTCTGAGGCAAATGAAGGTGCTATGGCTTTAGCCAGACTATATACTAAGAAGTCGGGTTATATTGCTTTGAAGGGCGGTTTGCATGGCAGAACGCATTTGACACTAAGTGTAACGGGTATCCCTATGTGGAGATTGGATGACAACCTCATTAAGGATCATGTATATTTCATTGATAGACCTTTTTCTTCTGACAGCAGCTATGAAGAAGCTATGACGAAATCCCTGCAGGAGCTGGAGGATGTTCTGCAAAAGCATGGAAAAGATATATGTGCCATGCTGATTGAGCCAATCCAGGGCAACGGCGGCATTATCATGTATCCTTATGACTATGTAAGGAAAGTAAAAGCACTGCTTGAACAGCACAATGTGCTGCTCATAGTGGATGAAGTTCAAACGGGCTATGGGAGAACAGGCAAAATGTTTGCCATTGAGAATTATGATGTAGTACCTGATATTATTGTAACTGCCAAAGCCTTAGGCAATGGGATTCCAATATCCACCTTCTCAACTACAGACGAGATAGCACAAGCCTACAACAGACCTTCCGCTTCCACCTTTGGAGGCAACCCTGTTTCTGCGCAAACTGCATTAAGCGTGCTTAACTATATTAAGAAAAACCACCTGGTAACCAGAGCAAAGGATTTGGGCGAGTATCTCAAGCATAAGCTTCAACAATTATCCTCTACCTATATTCAAGAAATTAGAGGCTGTGGACTTATGCTGGGAATGCAGATTCAGGCAGCAAATCATGTCAAGACTTCTGCTGAGATTACAGACATGATTTTGGAGGAAATGAAGGAACGTGGTTTCCTGTTAGGTAAGAACGGTCTAAATAGAGACGTCGTAGCCTTTCAGCCGCCTCTGGTAATTACAAAAGAAGATATAGATGCAATGATAGAGAATCTCAAGGAAACTCTTGAAATGCTTTAGTATTCTCTGTAGGGCAGGGCACAGGATGCATTATGTATCCTGTGCCTTTTCTATGTTGTCCTCCGGCAGCATTCCTACAAAGTTATGATATATAACTATCTGCTATAATTATTTTATTAGACTTGACATATACATGTCAGGTTTATATGATATTATATTAATAATAAAGGAAAAGAATGGAATGATGTAATAAAATGATAAACTTGACACACTGTTGTCAAGTTTTCTATGATATTATAAATTAAAAAGTGAAAATATTGAGGAAGATCATAAATTGAGTAGAATTATAAAATTCATTTTTGAAAGGAGATATTATGGCAAATATAATCGAGAATTTCAAACCATTTATTGGTCAACATTGTGAAACGACTGCAACTGGATCTCTGCTAAATCAAATTGGAATTACATTCTCCGAACCAATGCTTTTTGGGATAGGTGAGGGATTAGGCTTTATATTTTGGAATATGAAAATAATGGATTTTCCTTTTATTGGCGGAAGAATAAAACCAGATGCTTTAACTCAAAACATTGCCAGAAATTTAAACTTGAAGTTGGAAGTTAAGGAAACCTCGTCTTTAAAAAAAGCTTGGGAAAATGTTAAAAATGATATTGATGAGGATACCGCAGTTGGCCTTAAATTGGATTGTTATCATTTAGATTATTTCACAAATAAAATACACTTTGCGGGACACTATGTAGCAATGTATGGCTATGATGAAAACCTTGCTTATTTAGTAGATACCAGACAGCAAGGAAGCAAAGTGAAAACATCAATAAAAAGCCTTGAATTGGCAAGAAATGAAAAGGGTCCAATGTCTTCAAAGAATTTGAGCTATACAATTCAAGACATGAAAAAAGGTTATGACCTTAAAAAAACCATTATTATTTCGATTAAAAACAATGCAAAAGATTATTTAAATCCGCCAATAAAGAATATCGGATTTGAAGGAGTGCTAAAAACCAGTGAGGAAATAAAAAAATGGTTTAAAAGCAGCAAGAATATTGAAAGAGACTTTAAAACAACTGCAATGCTTATGGAAAAAGGTGGAACAGGTGGCGCTTTGTTTAGAAATTTATACAGAGACTTTTTGAAGGAAAGTTATGAATTGCTACAAATTGAACAGATAAACGAAGCATATAAGATTTTCTCCGAAGTAGCAATATTATGGACAAAGATTTCGACATTATTTGATATAACTGGAGAAACACAAAATGTCGAATATATAAATCAAGCGTCTGAAATCCTTATAGAGTTATCCGAAAAAGAAAAAAGAGCAATGGAAATATTGTTAAGTATATAAATGTAAATTTATTATTTAATGATGTGAGCTGACTTAATTAGAAGAAACCAAAATATTCAGTACGGGAACACAGTACCAATGCATACTAGGTGTTATATATTCTTTGAATAAATCAATATATCTTCTCTTCGCTGCCAGCCTGTACCACTCCAAAAACCCTTGCCTATTTCATTGTTTGCAAATACAAACAAGTGACATTTCAGTATATTCAGCTTCTTCAGCCCATCCAAGCACCTCTGCACAAGCTGCTTGCCCAGCCCCCTACCGCGATAACTCTCTTTAATAACTAGATGATGAATGTACCCTCTTCTACCATCAGTACCGCATAAAATCGTCCCAATAATTTCACCAAACGATTCATAAACGAAGAAGAGACCTGGATTCCTCTCGAGGAAGCTATTTATTTCGTGCTGCTCATCTGCCTCACTTAAGCCCACTCCTGGAGTATTGCTCCATAAATCATATACCTTTTCATAATCCTCTATAGTCATAGATCTCAATTGCATTTATATACCTCCTAAACTAGACAAATTTTAAGAATACTATTTCATAATCCATATTATTATTCATGGTAAACACCTCAAAAATCGCCATTTGGTTATTTATGGCAATATAGTTTAATTATATTTTATTTTTTAATCAATTACCATAAGATAGTTTTTATATAACAAAAGTTCAGACACTTTTGCCTGAACTTTTGCAACTTAGGTTTTATTCTTTAAAATCCATGGCACTCAGCCCCAAGATCATTTCATCACCAGCAACATTGTTTATCATCCAATAGCTTCCACCTTTTATTATTGAAAGCTTTGCCAAATATTTCCCTTCACTGCCTGCTGATGTTGCCAAACTAAACTGCATTGTTACTACATACTCTCCTTTTGAGACAGGTTTGCTTTCAATTATTTCATATTTCTCCACCCAAGGGCTGGAGAAGCCCGTTACCCAAGCTGGATAATTCTTGTCCAGATGCTCTTTATAGACTGTTTTTAGTTCATCACTCATAACAGCATATTGCAACGCTCCATTTCTCTCCTGTACCCCCTTGCTCCATAAAAGCGCTGCATTTTCCGGTGTCAAGGCTCCAAACTCGCCTATTGCCTTTTGGAATAATTCCGCTTTTGCATTTGCCATAGCACAAGCGTCATTCTCATTATTAGGTTTGACTATCCAACCCCATAGCAAGTATATGACCAAGGCTGCAATTAGGACCAAAGCAATAATCCATATGTATTTTTTCACATGAGCACCTCCAAAAAAAATTTCCCTATAAAATCATATGACTTTGTAGAGGAAATATATTTTGTCTCATTATTCTATGTGCGAAATGTCTCCGATTATTTCCAGCTTTGCATCTCCATTTTCTGATTCTAGCAAAGTTACACTAGTACCGTGTATAAAAGGTGGTGACCAAAGCTTTTCCATTGAATAATTCCTAAAATACCATTTACAGTCAATTAGATACTTTTCCCTCACTTTAGAACTGTAATCACAAAATCCAGCTCAGTTTCCAGCCTTGTTGTATGCTGCACAAACTCATTTATTTTGTTTATATTTGTATTCCAGAAGTAGGGTGTCATTTTTAGCAGATTCACAATATCCTCTGAGCTATCCAAATCTATTTCATATCGCAGGCTTATGCTTTCGATCATCTTAAAGCTGTCTACCTGAGGTATTTCCTCATCGTTTAAGTAAGGATTGTCATACAAAGCCTTCTTAAGACCCATTAGATGTTGAGCTCCGGGCGTTACTTTTAGAATAAACCCATCTTGCTTCAGCACCCTTAAGAACTCCTCTTCCTTAAAGGGTGCAAAAACATTCAGAATACAATCCACACTGTGATCTAGTAATGGCAGATGATATATGCTGCCTACACAATAGCTGATGCTCTTATTGCGTTTAGAAGCTATTTTTACGGCTTCCTTAGAAATATCCATTCCCCAAACACTGGACATTTCTTTTGTTTTAGCTAAGCTATTGTACACCCTGTCCGTGTAATAACCCTCTCCACAGCCTGCATCGAAAACAACAAATTTATCATCTACTTTAGCATTCATAAACTGCCACATTACTGAATTTATTTTGTCAGAAAGCTGCTCAAAATAGCCTTTTTTTAAAAAGCTGTTACGCGCTGTCATCATTTCCTTACTGTCACCGGGATCTTTGCTCTTCATCTGGTTCGCCAGCAGCAGGTTAACATAGCCTTCCTTGGCAATGTCATAGGTATGCCTTTGGCTGCAGCAGTATGAATTACCCTTTTTAACTAACTGTTTATTGCAAACAGGACATTTGTATGTTGTATTGTTATTCATTTGTTCTCCTTCTCATTTGTAAAAGTCCTCAACCGAATAATTATGTCTACCTGTGGTCATTTTAGCATAAACCCACAGCACTACTTCTTAAACCATGGAAACACAGATTCCATAAGCCTTTGAACGTCGGACTTTTCAAGAGATTGTTTAAGTCTTTCCGGGTAGACCTCAAGAATGCTCCAAGAGTTTTGACTGCAGATTTCTATTATTGAATGAACCCTCTTCCTATTTTCACTGTTTTCTGCTCCCCAACCTATATCCCCACCGCTTTTACCACCACCTGCCACCATTTCTGTTTCAACTGTTCTTTCATCTTTGAAATTAAGAATATATACAGACAAAAGGTTTGATTCGATTCTCATGTAGTATTCCTCTTCCATGAGAATTACTACATCCTTTGCATTATATTTGTAGCAAATATTTTCTTTATGACAAAGTATATCTGTAATTTTCCTAATATGATCCCCTTCGATTGTCATCCTAGCTGATTCCATAAGCTACCTCCTAATCAATCTTCAGGCTTTGGTAAAAGCCTTGTTTATCTGTCCATTGAATCAAATCGATTTCCATTCCATCAGGGTCTTTAATATATATTTGTCTAGAATACTGCTTAACAATAACTTGTTGTTCAATATCAGCATAGCCCTTTTGTTTCAATCCCTCCAAAACCTTGTCTGCATTATCCACAGAATATCCTATGTGACGTAGATTTTCATTTACTGCTTCAAAGCCATCTTTTTCTGAAATAAACAGCTCATGCCCTTGTCCCTGTAGTATTGCATACTTATGCCCATTTTGCTTTATACCTAGACCAATCAGCCAATAACCTAATACTGATTGGTAAAATTCTATAAACTTATCCACATTTGATACATACCTGTTGATATGGTCTATCGGCAAGCTCACTTTATCACACTCCCGCAATACATCCTTCTATCTCGACTGCCCTCATTATTGTTTATACTCATGCTCTAGTATTGACATAATATAATGTGACACAAATTTATTGTCCAGCAACAAGCATTCCCTGATTAAACCCTCTTCTACAAAGCCCAAGGCTTTATATAAATTGCGAGCTCTCGTATTGTACTCTCTTACATCCAGCCATAGTCTATGGGCTTTAAGCTCCTCGAAGGCCAGCTTTTTAACAAGGTGTATAGCTGTTCTGCCTAAACCCCTGCCCTTGTCAACAATTACAATGCGTTTAAGCTCTATGGCTTTATTTGCGTCCTTGAGCCCTGCTATTATAGCATATCCGACCGATTTTCCATCAGCTTCAATTATAACATGCAGTATATCCTCATTTTGAAAAACAGTTATGTGTTGCTCTCTACTCCATTGTGCAACGTTGGGCGAGTTTTCTTCTGCATTTTCTGCTATTAAAACAAAGTCTAAATCAGCCTCTGTTGTTTTTCTGATTAAAATATTATCCAAAGTATATATCGCATTCATGAAAAAATCCTCCCTTTAAGTGTATCAGTTATATTTTACCATATTATAGCAGCTATAAAAAGAAAGGATTGATTGCATTTATAGCAATCAATCCTTTCTTAGATCATTTTATGGGTATATAAATATCTACTTCCGTATTCTTATCATTTTTCTCAGATCTTTTGTCATAGTACTCAAAGTCTGGCCCATCTGCGCGTTCATATCCAGATGTGGGGAACCATTTCGCATATATATCCTTTCATGTTTGCTGTAAGGCTTCCGGTATTGTACCCTTTGCAGTAAATATTATAGCAATATTATACCTAAAATGTAGGGTATTAGAATAGCAAGCCCGCCCAGGTTACGCAAGGAATTAGAAGTTTTGCTGTCCCAAGTAAATAAATATGCAGCAAGTACATAGGAAATTATGCCTCCTAGGGCTAGTATAATAAGAGAGCCTTGGACATTATATACTGCCGGCTGTCCTGAATAAACAGCATTTAGTGCATTTGTTGAATAAGTAGTGGGTAGCAGCATAGCTGCCTTTTGCACTCCTTTTGAAAGCACGCTGGAGGGCATCATGACTCCTCCAAGTAACATCGAAGGTAGAAATACCACCTGCGCCAGCAGTACTGTCAGCCTACCATTTGGAGAGCATACTGCAATCAAGACTCCAAGTCCGGTAAAAGCAAATAATACTACGGCGTATACTCCAATGAAGCTAAATATATTCTGCGGCAAAGCTGCCTTGAAAAAGACTGCTGCTGTTCCTAATATGATCAAGGATACAATCGTTATATGCAGCATAGTAGTTAAAACAGGTATTATAAACACAGACTTAAGTGGTACCCCAGATATTTTGTAGCTTCTGTATATTCCCTTTTCCTTATTTAGGACCATAGGATTTGGCATACCCATCAAGGTGCTAATCATTATTGTAAATACGATCATGCCCGGTACCATACCTTTTACAAAGTCTGAATATACACTAGGCATAATTGCTGCCATTATAAAATAAAAAACCAGAGGGAGCAGGTAATTCATTAATAGAAGTGTCTTGTCTCTTATAACACTTTTAAATTCAAAGTTCAGATGATTCATGATCGCTTTCATTGTATCCCTCCATTCCTTGTAATATTGATAAAGCGTTCCTCCAGTGATGGTCTCTCTATTCTTAAATCCATCAGTTTATCACCTTTGGATTTGATATGACTCAAGATTAGTCCAACTGTATCTTCAATATCTTCTGTATCAAATACAACATAGCCCTCAGACGTAGCTTGAGCTCGCTCCAGCTTAATATCAGACAATGCATCTTTCAGCGTTTTTACATAGATTTTCACATTGCTGTCTCCTGAGGTTATGATCTCATTTGGGGTGCCTTCTGCAACAATTCTGCCCTTAACCAAGATAGCCACTCTATCAGCCAGTTCCTCTACCTCACTCATATCATGAGATGCAAGTAGTATTGCAGTTCCTTTTGCTCTTTCCTCTCTCATAATCTCATGGAGCTCCACTCTTGTATGTACATCCAGCCCTGCAGTAGGTTCATCCAGAATCAACAGCTCAGGATGATGAGCCAATGCAATTGCCAGAATGAGCTTTCTCTGCTGCCCAGTGGAAAGCTTGCAAAACTCAGTATTGCACATTGACTTTAAGTCAAACCGCTCTAACAAATCATATCTAGTTTCGTTGCCCAGATATAAGCAAAACATCTTCATAGCCTCCTCCACTGTGATAATATCAGGAAGAGCTGATGCCTGAAGCTGTACCCCTAATCTCTTGCGTATTTTCTTAAAATCCTTTTCCGGATTCAAGTCTGACACACGCAGCTTGCCCGCCGTTGCTTTTCTGATACCCTCTATACATTCTAGGGTAGATGTCTTTCCCGCTCCGTTTGGTCCCAGTAAAGCAAAAATCTCACCAGGATAAATTTCAAAGCTAATATTGTCTATAACCTTGTTGCTGCCATAAAATTTAGTAAAACCCTCAACCTGCACGATAGGCTTCATTTTGTACCCCCCTTGATTAAGTTTATTTTATTCTTCTAATAGCCAATTCGAATTTTCTAACTTCATATGTAGCACTATATACTTTGCATGAGGAATAATTAGCATTTTATAAAACATAGCTAGTTTATAATATTAATTACCACAAATTATATGCTTGTTTGTAAGACTTTACCATTGTAAACTTTTCTAAAATTAAGTTTAATTCTTCATAGAAATTGGAAATAGTGATATAATACCATTGAAGCAACGATGCAATTCGAGAGGAGTAATATCATGATTAATAGAATAAAGGTTAATTTGGAATCTGTGGAAGCAATGCTATACTTTTGGCAGGCAGTAAATGATAGAGAGAATCTATCAGAAGCATATATTTATGATATTTCCGCAATGCCAAGCCTTACAATCGCATACGACAGTGAATTCAACGAAGAGTCTGTTCGCAGAGCCTTAAGTGCCATTAAGAATCGAGAGATTTTCTCCAGAGACAATCAGAAGGAAGGTCGTTTCTACAACAATAATCTCTGGATGATGGAGGATTTGAGCTACACAAATTTAATGGTTATGCCTATAAAAAGATTGAATGTAGATTCCTTGCAAGAAGGCTTAAATGCCAAATATCCTAATACGAATTATGAAGAATTGGAGATTATATTTGCCCCGCTGCATGTTGATGAATATTTTATCAAGGATAATAAGCTTGTTATTAATTTTTTCAGAGTAAAGCCTGATTTAATGGATGACAACATGACCTTTATCGGTGAAGTGGAGATTAAAAAATATATAAAGGAAAAGCTCGAAGAGCTTTTGAGTTAATAAAAAGGCTATACTGTTCAAAATTCAGTATAGCCTTTTCATTATCTTATCTTTTCAAAGTGTGCTATAAATAAGCCCTTTACAACCTCACTTTCTTGTGTCTTTGTAAATCCTAAAGAAGTATAAAGCCGGATTGCCGGACTATTCTTGGCACCTGTAGAAACGATTATCTTTTTTATCCCTTTTTCGTCCATGCGCTTCAGCAATTGCGTAGCGATACCTCTCTTGAAAAAGTCAGGATGTACTGCAACCTTACAAATATCCAAAACATCATTTTCTATGTTATACGAAATGATACCGGCTAAATCCTGTCCAACATAGTAACCGTAGTAGGTTTCTTGACTGCTTATAATATCTTCCGGATCCTCCAGAAGAGGAGGAATCTGCATAAAATTTATCAATTCTGCCTCTATGATGTAAGATGCCTTTTGCAGCTTAACTATTTCCTTCGCTGTTTCCATATCCTTATTGTCTAATAGCTTAATCAATTCCGCACCTCTCAAATATTAGTTTTTGTATAATATATCCACTCAACAAAAGCCCCAAAAGCAATGCCAGTGAGATAGCATATAATATCACTCCACAAAAATCCATAGCCCAATAACAATCCTCCCAGCTTGAAGCTTCTAATCTCATCAATCCAGGGCGCATGGTACAACTGGCTCACTTCAATGAAAGTTGAGAATACAAAAGCTATCAAGGCAGTATGAATGATCCTTTGCTTAGGCAATAGAAATCCTACTATTAAGTAAACCAGCAATCCCCAAAGTATATCTCCTGAATATACCGCCAACCAGCCTGGCAGCAACTCTCCATATTTCCTGGAGGCTAATCCCAATATTATAACTAATATTATACAAAACGCCTGCTGCATTCTTTTGCGTGTATGTTTCATTTAAGACTCCTTTTCCAGTTTACTTACAAAGCTGTTAGCTTGCTTGCGATTTTTGAGTATTATTATTTCTCTACCCTCCGAATACTGATTCAGCCAAGTTAAAATCTTCTTCCTATTTCTACGCCTGAAGGTTAGTACCCAATTGAAAAACTCCCAGTCTATCTTTTCACTACAGCCTTCTGTCATATCTGGTCTTACTTTATTTCGATACATGAACCACCTTTTTATGATACCCCTAAGGCACACTATAGTGGGAAAGTCTAGGTATATAATTGTATCCGCTGCTTCCATTCTCAAGTCCATCGTTCCACTGTAGTTGCCATCTAGGATCCAACGGTCTCTGGATAAAATAGCCTTTACCTTCTCTGCCAATTCTACTTTGCTGATAGAGACCCATCCCGGCTGCCAAAAAAGTCTGTCTAAATGATATACTTCTATACCTGTAAGAGCACTAAGCTTGCAAGCTAAAGTAGACTTCCCTGCCCCGCCGGAACCAATGATTACAACTTTGTTCATAAATAAAGGACCTCCATTAAAAGCGTCTGATGAATAATATAGTATCCGTGATACCTGCCTTTATTACTGGGTACTGATCTCTAGGAAGCCTATAATACAGGCTGTTTAAATAGTTCCTGATATTGGCGATGAGATAGTATTGATTAGGAAAGGCAGTTTTTTTGTCATATTCCGAAAAGCTTTTAATCCATTCTGATATTTCTTCTTCAGTCAATAGATTCCTATTAATTAAACTGTTTGTCGCATAGGCAAGCCTTTCATCTTCATAACAAATATAAGCGTGGTGATCAAT